>Ga0208253_1000035_pt1 | contig 59852 bp, 99 predicted proteins | sample CryBogCBE10Oct08_FD_184573 | JGI IMG/M metagenome (GOLD analysis project Ga0208253, IMG submission 184573) | Freshwater microbial communities from Crystal Bog, Wisconsin, USA - CBE10Oct08 (SPAdes) | ecosystem: Environmental > Aquatic > Freshwater > Lake | place: Crystal Bog, Wisconsin, USA...
GAACTGGCGGCGGTAATGGCGGCAAAGGCGGCAACGGATGTTATAGTGGATGTGTACTGAATGTCACAGGTGGCGGCGCAGCAGGATATTCGGGAAACGGGGGAAATGGGAACTTTGCGGCACCAACAGGAGGAGGCGCGGGTGGTGGATGTAGGTATGGTTTCTATCATGGCGGCGGCGGTGTCGGGTTATTAGGGCAGGGAACAAGTGGTGGTGTTGGACGAGGCGGTTCTGGTGGAGGCAACGCCTCAGGAGGAACATATGGGACATGCGGTGCGCCCTACGGCGGCGGCGGCGGTGCTTCTAGATGCTTTACACTTCCGGGTTCAAACGGAGCATGTGGTGCAGTGCGTATCGTCTGGCCAGGTACGACTAGACAATTCCCATCAACTTGTGTTGGTGCACCATAACTTATTAACAGGCTAAGATATAGATAATAAATACTTTCATATGATATAAATTTGGGATGTGAAATTGTGACTGATCTTAAAGAAGACGATAATATACTTGTTAGTGAATTTTACTTCCCATCTGGGATTTATAAGATAAAAAAACCTGAATTCATTGAATCTGCAAAAAAGGTCATGAAAAACAGCCTCAGTTGCTGCAATGAAGAAGTAAACGAAATTTATCCAATTTCACATACTTCACATATGTTTGATGAAGAATTGGCGGATTTACTGAATTACATAGCACAGACTGGATGGAACATTCTTGAATCTCAGGGATATGACATGTCACTATATGATACCAGCGTCACTGATTTTTGGGGACAAAAATTATTAAAACATGGACAACAACACGAACATATTCATGGGTTTGGTGCACAGTTGGTCGGTTTTTATTTTTTAAATGTTCCAGAAAAAAGTACCAGACCATTCATCGTTGATCCAAGACCAGCAAAAATTCAAATAAATTTGCCACAGACAAATGGGTCGCTTGCCACCTATGGATCAGACAAAGTAAATTTTGATGTCAACGCTGGCGATTTATTTTTCACTAATGCTTGGTTAGCACATGGATTTGAACCTAATGCATCAGATGAGCCATTTGAGTTTATCCATTTTATTATACACGCTGTTCCTACTAAAAATACAAATGAAACTCCGGAGGTAATATGATTGCGGAATATCACATACGCTTTAATAAAAGACATGGACAGCAAAATTGGGGAGACGTTGATAGTGTCTGGCGAGTAATCGGTGGAGGAAGAAACTTGATAGTCAAACATGTCAAAATTAATGTTCCTTGTCGTGGAGAAAAAACTGGACATGATTGGAGTATGGTGTGTGATGGGACCATTACTTTAGATGAAGAAACGTCTACGGCAACTATTGATTAAGGTGTTATTTTATGTATGTACGGATTAAAGGCAATTTATAATGACAGTAACTTTTAGTAATTTGAATTTAATTCAAAATCCGTTAACAACATACTGGACAAATTATTATTTCGGTATTGCTAATGCATTTTACCAGCCCCAGTTATTGGGGACGGACTCCAATTCAAATGTATATTTTTCTACGACAACAGGAGGATATATATCAAAAGTAAATAACACGGGTGATACTATATTATGGCAAAATCAGTTCCAAGTACCCTATGCTTATACAAATTACTTTTCAGCATCTCCCAGCGGAAATTATATAGCATATTCCAGTCCAGTTACAGTAACGGGAACGAATCCTAATCAATTAGCAACATATGGGTTGGCATTATTAAATTCTTCTGGAAGTGTAGTTTTTAGTTTGACCAGTCCGAGTATTGCTCTGAGTACATCTTCACAGCATGCTATAACACCTAAGGTTACATGCGATGACAATGGCAATTTGTATGCGCTTTGGACAAATGGGCTATATAAATATAATTCATCAGGAACATTACAGTGGTCTTATCAATTTTCAACTAACAACACATATTATAATACTGGCGTTTCCTCGAGTTTGGGGGATATGTTTGACATTGCAGTTGATCCTAGCGGAAATGTGTATATAGTAGTAGGAAATCCAAATATTCCTTATGTCTCGGGTTCAATTCCAATATGCATAAGTAAATTTTCATCCACCGGAACATTGCTTGTATCTAAAGCAATAAGCAAATACACCGGCTCGCCCTATGAAACCAACTCATCTTATTGGTATCAGAGTATTGTAAAACTTAATTATGATAGCGTGGCAAACGTATTATTCATTCAGTCAATTGCATACTATAGCTCTTTTCAAAACTACTATCAAGTAGTAATATCAACTGATACTAACCTCTCATCGTTTACTATATCCCGGCTATCTCAGGGGCTACTAACTGGATATTTCTTTTACCCAGACGGAACTGGTGGAGGATATATTCCGTTTACTTCGGCGGCCATAACGTTACCCCAATATACCTCTGGATTGCAGATTGCACACTTAAACTCAACTCTCATAAATCCAACATACTATCAAATGACAGCATTTCAGACCAATTCCTATGCTGCAGGTGCTTGCTGTTCGGCACCCGGCTTCTCACCAACACGGATCATAAGCGGAAAAGCCGCCAATACATTGTATTTAAATTATTATACTGACGCATACAACAATGGCACTACAACTGCTTTTGTCTCGTTGGCGTCTACCTCAGGACCACCCGCCGCAAACACGTATGCATACTATTATGCAAACAGTGCACCTGTAACCACTAAACAAAATGGAACAACTACTGCAAATGTCGTCTTTAAGGTATCAGAAACCGCAAACTCTACATATATTCCAACCCCAGTTATAATATCTAACGCTACTATAGCAACAGCCAATACAAGCACATCAAGCACTACGGTGTCATTTTCAGCAAATACACTGGTAGTGAACAGTTCTCCCGCCTACAGTTATTTTTCTACAGTTACTGGAATCGCCTGACAATGCTGAACACGTGTTGGGAAAAAGAAAATGGAAAATATCAACTGCGCTGCATGTTTGACCATGTGGGCGATATGTTACCGATGCATACACATAACCCCATAACATTTCATGATATAAAAGTTATCAAGGGGAAGATAAGAGTGCGTGTTCAGGATTGGGCAGGAGAAATAATCGGAGAAACTGGTGATTTTATTGAATTGGTTCATTTTCAGTGTTTTAAACATCAAGTTGAGGCACTGGAAGATGATACCGAAATATTAAATATATACAGACATTCAACTCCCGATTTTGAAGAAAATGTGAAAAGAGATAATTCATCGTCCACTTAAAATTGCTATAAGTAGTAGATGATTAACGTATTCTTATCGGATTTTTATACCCGGCTGCGATCTTGGCACGCTCTTAAAGAAAAATTAACAGAAGCGGACTTACAAACTATATGCGTTGAGGTTGACAACTTCTGGCAAAGATGCCCCATAACACCTCACTATCTTCACCCGGCAGACATTGAAGATTGGCCAAATCCATGGGAATTGCTCAAAGACAATGACTACTGTCACTATGGCAGAGCACTCGGAATGATCTACACATTATTGCATTTGGGTATCAAAAACATTGACTTAGTGGACGCAATAGACTATTGTGATGAACATGCTGTATTAGTCTTAGTTGACGACGCAAAATATGCGCTTAACTACTACCCCAACTCAGTGTTAAATATAGACCTAACTGAATTTAAAATCACAAGATTTATTGACATAAAACCATTAACAAAGAAAACAGGTAAAGAATGATTAACGTAACCAAACGATCAGGAAAAGTCGTACCACTGGACTTAGAAAAGTGGCAAGCACAGATTACAAAAATTTGTGCAGGAATAGCAGATGTAAGCCAGTCAATGGTAGAAATTAAAGCACAACCAAACTTTTTTGATGGCATTACTACTAGAGAAATTGACCAAATCACACTAAGAGCAGTAGTTGATTTGATTGACGCAGAGTCTAATCCTGACGTAGGTCACACTAATTATCAGTATGTTGCCGGGAAACAGAGATTGTCTATGCTTCGCAAGGATGTTTATGGACAATTTGATCCTCCTCACCTATATGATATTGTAAAGAAAAACATATCTGTTGGACTTTATACGCCTGAACTCCTAGAATGGTATTCTGAGGATGAATGGAACAAAATGAATGATATTATTGATCATTCAAAAGACGAACAGTATTCATATGCGGCAGTTGAGCAACTTATTGAAAAATATCTTGTTCGCAATAGAGCCACTAAAGAAATTTATGAAACGCCTCAAGTCAGATATATTATTGCAGCAGCAACGGTCTTTCATAAAGAAGAGCCAAACACTGCAAGAATGCGCTATGTAAAAGATTACTATAATGCTGCTTCTGATGGTTTATTCACTTTGGCTACTCCTGTTCTTGCTGGTCTTGGTACTCCCACAAAGCAATTCAGCAGTTGTGTTCTTATTCGTAGCGATGACGATCTGGACTCAATTTTTGCTTCAGGACAAATGATGGCCAAGTATGCCGGTAAACGTGCTGGCATTGGACTAGAAATTGGAAGACTTCGCTCGCTTGGATCACCTATTCGTGGCGGCGAAATTATGCATACTGGCATGATTCCCTTTCTTAAGAAATGGTTTGGCGATTTACGATCTTGCTCACAGGGTGGCATTCGTAATGCTTCATGCACAGTTTGGTTTCCTATTTGGCATCATCAATTTGACGATCTTATAGTGCTTAAGAATAATCAGGGAACAGAAGAGACCCGAGTCCGCCACATGGATTACGGAGTGGTTCTATCAGGTTTCTTCTGGCGAAGATTTAAGAACAAAGAGAACATCACCTTCTTTGATCCTAACGAAGTTCCTGACCTTTATGAGGCGTTCTATTCAAACACTGCTAAATTTGAAGAACTCTACGTAAAGTATGAAAAGCGTAAGGATTTACGCAAGAAGGTAATGAGTGCCGAAGAAGTCTTCAAGAGCGGCCTTCTCAAGGAGCGTACAGATACTGGTCGCATATATTTAATGAATATAGATAATGTGATGAATCAAGGTCCATTTGATCCTGAATATCACAGTATCTATCAGAGCAATCTCTGTGCAGAAATAACCTTACCATCACGCCCATTTAAGAATCTTGAAGATGAAAATGGCAGAATTTCCCTTTGCACTCTTGGTAGTATAAATTGGGGAGCATTTAGAAATCCAGAAGATATGCGTAGAGCATGTCGTCTTTTGCTGCGTAGTCTGAATAACATTCTTGACTATCAAGACTTTCTATCTATCCAGTCAAAACTTTCCAATGATGAAATTCGGCCTATTGGCATCGGGATCACCAACCTTGCATACTGGCATGCCAAGCGCGGATTGAAATATGGAGAAAAGGATGCGTTACAGGAAGTCAAGTCTTGGATTGAACATCAAACATATTATTTGATGGAAGCTAATGTTGAACTTGCCAAAGAACGCGGTAAATGTATTGACTCTGATAAAACTCGTTATGGTCAGGGAATTTTTCCATGGGAACTTCGCGCAAAGGGTGTAAATGAATTAGCCGATTTCACACCTGAACTTGATTGGGAAACCCTACGTGAAAACATGAAGCAATACGGCGTTCGCAATACTACTGTTGGAGCAATCGCACCAGTTGAATCATCATCGGTTGTTATTAATTCAACCAATGGCATCGCAATGCCAATGAGTTTAATATCCATCAAGGAATCAAAGGCAGGATCGTTTGTTCAGGTAGTTCCCGATTATCATATACCCAAGGTTCGTAAGAACTATCAATTGATGTGGGAACAGACGGACTGTGTTGGATATCTAAAGACAGCAGCGGTACTGGCTGCATACATAGATCAGTCCATATCTACTGATACTTTTTATTCTCCTAAGCATTTTCCTGATCGTAGGGTTCCTACTACGCTTATTGCAAAAAATTTAATGCTATTCGCCAAATGGGGTGGAAAAACAAATTATTATAGTCTTATTGATAAGCGGGGGTCCAAAGAAGAAGCCGATGACGCACCTGGCATGTTAGAACCTATTGACTTTGATGATGACGGGGATTGCGAGAGTTGTAAGTTGTAGAGGCTAGAATGGTGATAAATACAGTTGCCGATCACGATACTGATAATATCTACCGGCTCTATAACACTGAGGAGTTACAGCAAATGTATTTAGATAATATTCCTGCCTATGTCTATTATATTAGACATATACCTACTGGCAAGTTTTACTATGGTTCCAGATATAATCATATAAAGAAAGGCACATTGCCTGAAGATGATCTTTGGACATCATATTTCTCATCTTCTAAAGAAGTGAAAAAGTTGATACAAGAAACAGGGAGCAGTTCGTTTGAAACTGTGATATTGTTTAAGGACTCAAATCCCGAACTTTGTTTTGAGTTTGAACAAAATATCATTAAAGAATATATAGCAGACACACTATGTATCAACAAACGATACTTCAATACCGCTAGTGGCAAATCATCATATTGTGTATTCGGAAAAACTTTGTCATCAAAAGGAAAACCGAAAACAGAAGAAACTAAACAGAATATGAGAAAACCAAAATCAGTGTCTCATAAAGAAAACATTAGAAAAGCACAACTCGCAAACGGGGGCAATGGACCAAAGAACCACAGCGAAGAGTCAAAGTTGAAAAATGGAGACACGCACAGGCTTTTGATACGAGAAAAAGTAACTTGTCCGCATTGTAACAAAACGGGCGGCGCAATCGCAATGCCAAGATGGCATTTTGATAACTGTAAGGAAAAGAAGTAAATCATGTCTAAAGATCAATACAATATCAGTAACGTTCCTAACTATCTAAAACGAAAGATGTTCTTGGATGGTGTAGTGACTGTTCAGCGATTTGAAGAATATCGTCAGCCCAAGCTTGCTAAGTTTGAAGAAATGCAGCGTGGATTTTTTTGGGTTCCCGAAGAAGTTAATTTATCTAAGGATGCCGGAGATTTTAAAGATTCCAGCGATACTGTACGTCATATCTTTACTGCTAACTTATTGAGACAAACTGCATTAGATAGTATTCAAGGCCGCGCCCCGGTACAAATATTCTCTCCTGTTTGTTCTATTCCAGAACTGGAATCATTGGTTTTAATATGGTCATCATTCGAAACAAATATTCACAGTCGCTCGTATTCACACATTATTCGCAATATCTACAATGTGCCGAAAGAAGTATTCAACACTATCCATGACACTCAGGAAATCATTGATATGGCTGCTAGTGTAGGTAAGTATTATGACGATTTACATGTGCTGAATTGCCGCAAGGAACTGGTAGACAACTTTACAGGAGGCAATAAAGCTTGGGCAGATGCTATGGCCGTTCCTGAACAAGAGCACATTAATGCTATTTGGTTGGCACTTCATGCCTCCTATGCACTTGAAGCATTCCGCTTCATGGTATCATTTGCGACATCACTGGCAATGGTTGAGAATAAGATTTTCATGGGCAATGGTAACATCATCAGCTTGATCCTACAGGATGAACTTCTACATAAAGAATGGACTGCTTGGATGATCAATCAGGTTGTCAAGGAAGACCCGCGATTCGTAACTGCTAAGACTACGTGCGAACAGGAAGTGCGAAAGATTTACGAAGATGTTATTCGTGAAGAAAAAGAATGGGCAAAATATCTTTTCAAAAAGGGTCCAGTTATCGGACTTAATGAACGCATCATGGTAGATTTTGTTGATTATAATGCAGTAGATGCTCTTAAACAGATCGGTATGAAATACTGGAATCCGGCACCAAAATCTACACCTATTCCATGGTTTAACAAGCACATGGACACATCTAAAAAGCAAACTGCCTTGCAAGAGTCAGAAAGCACATCATATGTTATTGGTATTATGTCTGACGTTCTTGACTACGACGAACTTCCTGATCTTTGATTGACATCATACAAAAAATATGGTATGATGTGAATTAAGGAGAATTTATGAAGAATGGTAACAGCGTAATCCTCAATACAATTATTGAGGATTTGCGAGACGCGGATGGTGTTGTGATTCTTGCAGGAGCAGGCATGGGCGTAGATTCTGGTATTCCAGATTTTAGGGGAAACTCTGGAATCTGGACAGCAGAGAAAGATGCATTCATCAAATATGCAACTGCTGACAGTTTTCATAATGCCCCATTAGACTCTTGGAACTTTTACATAAACAGATTTCTTATGTATAGTGAACTCTCACCTCATCGTGGGTATTATGAATTATTAAAATTGCCAAAAGATATTTTTGTCATAACTAGTAATGTGGATGGGCATTTTATCAAAGCAGGATATGATCGTGACAGACTATATGAAATTCATGGAAACTTAGAATATGTTCAATGTAGCCATGGATGTTGTGCAGATATTAAGCCTATGCCAAAATTTACACAAAAACTAACCCACATAGATGAAATACCAACGTGTCCACGCTGTCTTGCGGTATACCGACCATTAGTAATGATGTTCAATGATCCATGGTTTATTCCCTATAAGGTCAATGAGCAGGAACGCAATTATCTGAACTGGGAAAAGGATAAGAAAAAAATTATCGGGATTGAAATCGGTGCAGGTTTGGCAGTTCCAAGCATAAGAATGATGGGTGAAGAAAGAACAGACAGATTAATTCGTATCAACCCACATGATTATGCCATTAATCGTGCTTCTGATGTGTCAGTGCCAACCGGAGCATTGAATGGAATTGATGTGGTTATGAAATTATTTAACGGAGAAATAGAATGAAAGCAGTAGTATGGTCACGTGATAATTGCACTTATTGCACACAGGCAAAGGTGCTTTTGACACAAAAGGGTATTGAATTTGAAGAACGTAAGATCGGTGAGGGATATACAAAAGAAGACCTTCTGGAAGCCGTTCCTGCCGCTCAAGCAATTCCGCAGATATTCATTGACGGTGAGTATGTGGGCGGCTTCAAAGAATTACGCAATAAGTTAACAGAAGTATTATAAAGGAAAAATAATGAAGCATTTATCAGATTTAATTGGTCACGTGGTAACACTCAAGCTTGCGTCAGGAGAAGAATTGGTTACTAAAATTCTTGATATTCAGAATGGTGAAGTATTAATTCACGATCCACTAAGCGTGGCACCGGGTGCACAGGGTATTGGGCTTGTGCCAAGTTTATTTACAGCAGACCCCAAGGCCGATACAAAGCTCAATCTTAATAGCGTTGTGATTTATGCTCTTACTGATGAATCAGTAAAGAATAAATATATTCAGGCTACAACAGGATTGGTAATTCCCGATACTAAAAAGTTGATCCTCGGATAAGGAAACATAATGGCGCAATTATCACGTAAGGGCGACCAGAATCAGGCTGGCGGCAAAATTATTAAGGGAGCATCAACCGTGTTCGCAAATGGTATTGCCGTTGGATTGCATGTAAGTGATATTACACCACACGGTGATGGGCCACATGCTGCCGCAAAAACTACTGACGGAAGTCCGACTGTTTTTGCAGAAGGAGTTGCCGTATTGCGTGTTGGATCAGGAGATACTTGTGGACATTCTATTTCACAAGGAAGCCCAAATGTTAATTGCCCATAAAGGAATAAAATGGCGGATTCAGGTAATCAAAGCCCGTTAGGGATAAACGTATTAGGGTCAGTGTTGAACAACACTGGTTTAACTATTAATCCGGTAGCATCAGGCTATATGGGATCAAGCAAAACCAATGATTCCTATCAATTCGGTAGTATAATATCAGATACGGCATTGAGATTGTTGACATTTTCTATCAATGATGGATATAACCGAGGTCCTGCAAACGGTAATGCAACCCTAAGCAATGCCACATATAACAACTTAATTTCAATTGGAAGTTCATCTATTCCTGCTTTAGGAAATTCAGTTCCTCCCACATATGTAGTAAATGATCCTGCAAGTGTATGGGCTGGCCAAGCAACTTCTGGGTATGGAATCTCTGGTAATACTGGACAGGGACAGAGCGCGACATGGCTACCGTATGACACCAGTAATCCGAACATGTCCGTTACTCAATGGGGATACATAAGACTTCATGCGCTTCAAGCATGGAATGAGTTTAATTGGAATGCGACAAGTGTAACTCAATCCATACCAGACTATAAAGAATTTTGCTCATCGTTGATTACATTGAATGGAACAATGAATTCATCAAATAAATCCATAACCGCAGCGAGCAATGCCAATACCTTCCTGAACGGCACATACAGTAATATGAACGATTTGATCAGTGCGGATGTTTCTGGAGTTAATTTATCAACTTTAACGTTTGGTGAAGATTTAATAAATTTGGGTAATGCATTTGATTTAAAAAACATCGCCACTTTCGGATTACCATCAAATTTGCTTGTTAATTTGAGTAAAAATTCAGCAATTACCTCAGATTTGAATTTGGCATTATTATCTGCTGGAATGAGCACTTCTGAAATATCAGACATCGTTTCTGGAAAATCTGCAAATGTTATAGCTAGTCAGGAGCAAATGATATATGGTGCATTTCTGATTATTGCTGGGGAAAATCTAAAAACAATTTTGGCCGCATTACAGTGTAAAATACAAGGATTAACTACACTTGCTGATTTATTAAATGTGAAAAAACTATTTCCAACTAGCTATTCATCATTAACAGTTCCAATTTATAATGGTGTTATGGGATTACCAACGAACAGTAAGACATACTATTTAATATATATAAATGATGGAGTAAACCCTGCGATAGACACACCCATCATTCAAAGCTATGTGGGAACAATCATTCCGGCAGGAATTCCGCCAACATTTTCAAGTACCCTAAACCCGTCAAATTATAATCAACTTCCAACTGGATTTGCGTCATATCTCGTTAATATTATCCCATACGATCAAGCACTTAGTGCTGGTGCATTTTCATATTCTATGCAACAAATACGAAATATTAAGAATTGTAATATTCAAAAATTTGCTAAAGTCGTAAAAGGAATTGAAAACACTTCCGACTTACCTTTGGTTGCGGGAACAAGTAAACCAACGGATCAAACATCAAACGATATGGTCATCAGTGTCACTGCATTAGGTTCTGGACCAAATGGGACTTATACCATGTCGGATTTCTTCGGATGCATGTCTGGTCTACCCTATTCATGGCAGCTAATACAGCAGAGAATCACACAGCTTCAAACCGCAAAATTATACAATATCTATCAACAGATGTTATTAGCAGTAGAATGGGAACAGGCTACCGCAACGGTGCAATATACTACCAGCGTTATTGGTGGCACTACGTATTATACTACGACAGGCGTAATAATTAATGCTCCGGGCGGCGGATACGGCAGAGGCGGAGCACCAGCACCATCAATTACCATCTCTGATGGGTCAACTGCAACGTGCATTATAGATACGAATGATACTAATGCGGGGTCAAACGACACTGGCACCTATGGAAGAGTAACCTCCATAACATTTGGAATTGCAGGAACACCGGGCACAACCATTCCTACTGCAACAATTCAGGCTCCGCCAACAGCCGCCCTTCCCATTAATTCAGACGGAAGTGTTCCAACATCGGGAACAAATACTGCTTCTGGAACATCTGGATGGGCCACCATGAACACCGTAGTTCAGGGATATATTGATCAGGCAAATGCCGAAATTACAAACATTCAGCAAACTAATCCCGAAACATCTGTTTATTTACAAACTTACTGGAATACGTGTGGTTCTCAGCTTCTGATTGAACAGCGAGCAAGATATACGAATTTGGTTCCAGTTCAGATTCCTAAAAATAATTTCCTTAACCCCTATCCATCGTCACTTGGTTTTTTCGTTGATTCTGTGCCATCAATGGCTCAAGATACTGGACCCCACATGAGTGCACAGACTCTTGAAGCAATCAGTGATTTAAATACATTAGGTGGCCAAAGCCTTATCGCAATGATGAGACAGGAAAGAAACCAGTCAAGATTGCAATCTGTAGGCATTGACTTAGATAATAATATACCCGGAACTTTGAGTCCATCACAGATTAAAACTCTCATAACAAATGGAACAATAGCAGGGGCAGTTACCGGCATTACAAGCCCTAATGGAAATGTTTATACAAATCCATCTTGGGCAACAAATTTGCAAAATGATGTTACGGTTGGTCCTTCTCTTTTGGGAATATACCAGCCTACTACTGGTTTCCAGCCAACAAGTAGCGTAACTACGGGAGACATTACTCAGATACTAAATGGAACCAGCAATCCTGTAGTAAATTCTACTGTACCAGTAGGTCCTACTGCCACTATTGCTCCACCAAATTCTGTAGTAATTATTGCTCCTCCTTCTGATCAAAATCCAACCAATCTTCCACCGAATCTTGATCCAAACTTTACGAACAGCACTTTGCTTCCCGCATCACCGAGTGTGGCCAACGCAATTCATCATGTGACTACTTGCAACTGTGACTGTTGGATTTCTTAATATTCAGTAATTTATAGAAATGAAGTGATCTAACAGTTCAACATCGTCTTTGCTTGCTGGCCTTCCGATATCTGTAAAAAACACGCAGTTTTGTCTAGGGAATACCATCGTTTGAGGCATGTAAACTATAACCTCTTTTTGACTAGTCATTTCAGTGACGGGTTTAGCGTCACGATCAAATTCTACTAAATCAATATACACATTCAAGTCTTTAGTGGGCGCAGAAAGAATTACATACGGTCTATTCCATCCATGCATAAACTCAATCACTTCCTCAATTGATGTTGACCAACTGACTAAGGGAAAAGATGGATCGGTGTGTATTGTTAAGTCTTCAGCATCTACTTTTTCGGGAGAAATAGTTATTCCACGAAATAAAACTTTCTGATAACACGGAAATCTTGATGCTTCTTTTTTGAGTGCCATCAAAATTGGCGTAGCTTTTTCGGTCTCTCCCATACCCCACAAACAAAGAGCATCTTCAAGTTCTCCAATGACCCCTTCATTTCTAATAGGTGATTGGCTCAGTCTTCCGCGCCTTTTGCCAGACAAAGGATCATCATTATCAATGGCACTTTCAAGAAGTTCATATATTCGCATCTTGTATTTATCTATCTCCAGTCTAAAATCACTTGACACGCAAATTCCTTTAGTCTATACCCAAAACAGATTCAAAGGAGATTGGTAAAATGCGCATTAAAGTTGAGTATGAAGAGGATTGCGTCCACTCGTATTCCGAGGACAAGCAGTATGGTGAATGGGAAGAACGGTACGAGAGCCGTGTAACCAAAGCCTACCAGATCGCAGACGATGCCGATGTTCCTTATCGCAGCGAATCGTTTGTCGTTCCCGATGATGCTGAATATGTCTATGTGGTATACATGATTTATGACACTGGGGATAGCTTCGGTCGCGCCTACGGCAAGATTGATATTCTCCATGCCACCATTTCGGAATCTGAAGCGGACAGGCTGGCCAAGAAGGTTACTGCGGACTCCGTTTCATATACCATCAAGTTCAAGGACGACTTCGGGCGTGATATTTCGATCAACAACGCCGGGGCAGGCTATTTCGAAAGCATTCAGTATGCCGGAGTCGAACGCTTTGCCATCGGGACTGGAATTTCCAAGAATCGTTATTACATCAACTGATTAGGAAAAAAATGTGAAATTTGATTGTATTGGGCGTAAACTTAAAGTTGGCGATTATGTATCTTTCTTAATGTATTGGTCAGATCAAAAAATGACCGTAGGTAAAATTACCAGACTGTGCAATTTTAATGTCAGGGTAACTGCTGATGCATCTGATTATTGGACAGACAAAAAAACCGATATGAAAAATTATTATGTTAATCCCTCATTTACCACGAAGATTGAAGACGGTCCCGATTTGTTGAAATACTTGATCACAAAGGATTAAAAATGAACTTGAACGTAACTGAATCAAAGTCAACGACTCGCTACAACGATATCTCATCAGTATATGCTGATCTGATTGAACCTGTGGTAGAAAACGAGCGTTATACTCGCAGTTGTGATTATTTTTCCTGCTTTAGTAATCATTATTCAGTGGGAAAAGAACGCGAATTTATTGAGGCACTTGACAGTGCCAATCCCGGTAAGTATAAGGGCTATCGCATCACATGGTCGGATGCAAACTAAGGAGATTTCAAATGAATTTGTTTCTGAATGGTCGTAAGGTTCTGTTTGCAGAAGTTGAAGGAGTTGACTTCAAGGACTATCCCAAGTTTTGCGATGCGTATATCTCCTATGCTGAGTTTGAAAACGGTGCACCCTTGAATGATCGTCAGCTTGATCAACTTACGGAAGAAAACTATGATTTTGTTCATGCTGAATGCATGGAACAAATGTTTGGTGCTGGTGATAATCATCGTGAATACACGAGTGAATGTGGCTAAAAAGTTATTGACCCTACATTCTTTTGAGTGTAGGGTCACTTCACATTTAAACGAAAGAGATTGTCATGAATAAGTATGAAATCGCCACTGCCGCCGTTGATGAATATATTTCTCTTCTTCATAAAAAATATGATGGAGATGAATTCAAATATCCTCGTATTGCAGGACATTTTCAAGAAGCTCTTATGTGGGTGGCGACGGACGGTGTGGAAGCCATTCAAATCCGCATTAACCGACTGAAAGCAGAACAGGAAACGATTGATGCATTGCGCCAAACGTAAAATACATATTACAAAATTTTTAATATATTGAAAGAATGACTATTCATAAATAATACTCTTACAGGAGTAAAATATGAAAAAGTTACTGACGGTATTTGTGATGCTATTAGCATTATCGGTATCATTTACAACACCATCATTTGCATGGAATCAGAGAGCACCTCTCCCACTTCAGCAATGTTCAATCCACGCACCTTTTGGTGCACCACAGTCTTCTCGTCCAGTAGAATTTATCTGCCGCGAAGCATATCTCGTGGGATTTGATCCCACTTCAAAAATTCCAGAATATGTTCAATGGACACTTACTCCACAGGCTGCATTGGGATGTGTGCCTCGTTCAAATGCATTTGCTACTGATATGAGCATTCAAGGAAGTGCAACTCCACAGGACTATGCAAGAACGGGTTACGACAAGGGACACATGGCACCAGATGGTGATCAGTCGTGGAACCCGCAAGTTGAACTTGAATCATTTCTGATGACTAACATGACGCCACAGGCAGGTTCGTTAAACCGTGGTATTTGGAAATTACTGGAAACGTCATTTCGTGGTTGGGTATTTCAACAAAATCGTCCATTTACCGCAATTTCTGGTGCAATTTATGGACCATCTGATAAACGTATCGGAACTGGCGTGGTAGTGCCGCATGCGTTCTACAAGATTGTTATTGATGATCAAACTGGTTATGTTGCTGGGTGGTATTTCCCACATGTTGCACCATACCCCAATCTTGGTAATGATTTAACTCGTTATCGTAGATCAATCGCGCAGATTGAACAAGAATCTGGTGTTCGTTTTGGGCTTCCAAACAATGCACAGGAAGTTCCTGTTGGTAAAGAATGGAGTGTAAATTTTGGTGCACTCACACAGTCCAAAAAAGCCAAGTGTGGCGCAAACGCATCTATTGACTAAATTGGTAGGGCAGTGTGGCATTTATATCACACTGCCCATTAAAGGATAACATAATGAATCTAAATCGCCTGAATAGTGGACGTAAACTTATTGACTTGCTCGTGAAAAACGGTAATATCAAAAACATGGGATGGACGCCTCAGCAGCAACAAGAGAGGCTGGACACCCAACAAAACGTTCATAACCCTAACTCAAGGAAAAAAGAGTGAGCGATGATTTCAAACGTTCTTCTCGCCGCGCCCGAACAGCAAATGCAATTGCGCGCCAAAAACGTATAGCAAAATCAGCGGGCGTAAATCATAATAAGAATCAGCCTCACCGATATGCAAAGATGCATGCGTTAAATTGCGGTGATTCAAGCTGTGTAATGTGTGGCAATCCGAGGAAGTTTTTTAACGAGCCTACACTACAAGAAAAAATATCCATAGAAAAATTCAAAGAAGACACAAAAAACATTTGACATATTGGCGATTAGTGTGTAATTCTCCCGTGTGTTAAAGGATTTTATAAATGTCTGAACAGCCAATCATGACTATTACAGCAGATGGAACCAAGAAATGGTATCTGAACGGCAAATTCCATCGCGAAGATGGACCCGCTATTGAATATGCAGATGGAGCCAAGGAATGGTATCTGAAGAACAAACTCCATCGCGAAGATGGACCTGCTGCTGAATACTCAGATGGTTCCAAGTGGTGGTATCTGAATGACAAGCTCCATCGCGAAGATGGACCTGCTGCTGAATATGCAGATGGTTCCAAGTGGTGGTATCTGAATGACAAGCTCCATCGCGAAGATGGACCTGCTATTGAACGGGTAGATGGCTCTAAATGTTGGTATCTAAATGGAGAAGAAATAGATCAATTGGTTTTCTGGGTCACTACCAAGGAACGAATGAAGGAAACTTCTTGACATATACCCCTTCCAATGCTATACATGAGTTCTCTTAAACACATAAAAAGAGAGAAAAGAAAGAAAATGAAAGTATTCCTAATGTTCGCGAGTATTCCTCTCGCGTTGTTTATCATGTTTTTCGGTCTTCCACATTTGTTTGCGGGTTTAATCAACTCACATACAGATGCGGGGCTTATCGCAATGGTCATGCTGGCTTGCGGTATTGTCGGTTTTGTTGCCAGCAAAGTGTATAACCTCGTAAATAAGGAAACTAAGAATGAAAATTCGTAATGCAATTCTACTCGGCGCAGCCGCACTTTCTCTTGCCGCATGTTCTCGGGTTGAACCTGGCCATGTTGGCATTAAGGTAAACAATCTTGGTTCTGATGCTGGTGTACAGCCAGAAGCACTTGGTGTTGGTTATTACTTCGCAGGTCCGGGCACCAACATCTATGAATACCCGATTTATACCAATACGTATGTTTGGACTCAATCCGCACATGAAGGCAAGCCTATTAATGAAGAAATGACCTTCTCGGATAAGAATGGTCTTCAGGTCACCGCTGATGTTGCTATTAGCTATCACGTTGACCAAGGATTGGCTCCTAAGCTGTTTACTACATACCGTGCAGATATGGATGCTATTCTTGCCACACAGGTTCGGCCCGCCGTTCGTGATGCCCTGAATAAGGTAGCAGGTAACATGACCGTAGAGGAAATCTATGGACCTAAGCGCGCCGAGCTTATTGATGCCGCACAGGCTCGTGTGCAGGCTATCTTCGCTACAAAGGGTCTGGTTGTTGAACGTCTGTATTTGGCAAGCCCGATCCGCCTTCCTGATTCAATCATGAAGCAGATCAATTTGCGTATGGCAAACGAACAGGCCGCACTTGCTGCCCAAGCTAATGTCGCAACCTCCGAAGCCGAAGCCCGCGCCCGCATCGCTAAGGCCGAAGGTGAAGCAAAGGCCACCCAGATTGAAGCAGAAGCACTTCGCACCAATCCTGCCATTCTTCAGCAGAAGTGGATTGACAAGTGGGATGGCCAGCTTCCTACCTATGTTGCTGGCGGTAACAGCAACATGATGTTGAATATCCCGAACAAGTAATGCGTAAGATTAGCCTGATCTTGATTGGCTTGTCTGTAATGTTGACGGGATGCGGTTCTGCTCCCGTCAACACTTCTACGGAAAACTCCACTACAACACCAACTGATCCTAATAATCCGGATAGTTTTGAGATTACTCGTATATGTCACGATGGCACCAAAATTTACCATCTCGTCGGCGGTAATGCTAATGGTAGATATGCACTATGGATGGGAAATGGTGACAACTATGCTTGGGTTCTTGTGCCCGAAGGTGCATCTCCTGAATCGGTATGTCTACAATAATTTTTACAAAAAAGTATTGCATTTAATATAAAATGTGATATTATAGACTTATGTGCGTGTGTAGTATAATGGTTATTACAAGTCACTCTAAACGATGGAATGAGAGTTCAATTCTCTCCACACGCACCATTATTCAATAGGAGAAATATAATGACAGAAGCACTCCCAACAATAGTACCGGCAGTAGTGTTCAAAGTCCGAATCCGTGATGACAGTATTGATGGACCAAATCCATATTGTTGGCAGGACGTAACTTCTTACGACTACTTTGGTGGTAAGCGAGTAATTTTGTTCTCACTTCCTGGTGCATTTACGCCAACCTGTTCAACATACCAACTTCCCGGCTTTGAGAACAATTATGAGGCTTTCCGAGAACTTGGAATTGATGACATTTACTGCATTTCGGTGAATGATTCATTTGTAATGAACAAATGGGCAGCAGACCAAAACATTCAGAATATAAAATTTATTCCTGATGGTTCTGGTACTTTTACCAGTGCAATGAATATGTTGGTTTCCAAGGAAAATCTTGGTTTCGGCGTTCGCTCGTGGCGCTATGCTGCAATTATTAATAACGGCGTGATTGAAAAGTGGTTTATTGAGCCGGGTATTGAGCATAATTGTGCGACCGACCCATATGGTGAATCATCGCCCGAGAATATTCTTAAGCATCTTCTTTCGCAGCAAGGATAATTTATGAATATGGTATTATGGTTGCTGATCGCCTTGCAGGTCAAGCACTTTATTTTTGACTTCTATTGGCAACCACCAGTCATGTGGCAAAATAAAGGAACATTTGGACATTGGGGTGGAATCTCCCATTCATACTTCCATGCATGTGCTACATTTATTATTGTTTCTTGTTTCTTGCCAATCAATAGTCAATTGGTTTATTTTATTCCTCTGTGTGAATTTGTCGTACATTATATGACAGATTGGGCGAAAATGAACATCAATCGCATTAAAGGTTGGGGTCCCACGACACATAATCAGTTCTGGCAGTTGACTGGATTTGATCAGCTTATACACCAACTGACATACGTAGCAATTATTGTAGCAGTGTTTCAAAATAACTAAATACCTATAGCGGACCTGTAATCATATTCCGCTTCCGATGACACGAAAACAGGACGGGCTGTGCTCACGGGGTTTTGATAGTTTCCTGACACAAAAATAACTATCACCAAACTAAGGAATAATTTATGCTTATCATGCCACTATTGGTATACAGATTTAGAGTAGTTTTAGATGAAAACATCGACCCAGAAGCAATATTTAGTAAAAACATTGAGAACATTGTTGCGGATTATAAGAATAAAACATTAGAACTTACGGTCAGACAACCATCTACTGATGAAAATATGTCACAGATAATTAATTATTTGTGCTCATCAGATTCATCTATTATTAGAGTTGAGGGACTGTCCGGGGGTACTGAACCAGAATTCGCTAATGAATATATTTCTTGTTCTGTAGAAAAGCATAGATTTGCGCTCGCATACGGTATATCAGACGCGGCAAAACATGAACTTAAGATTAAATATGAAACATTTTATACCACAAAATGTACAAAAAAGGAGAAAGAAAATGGCATAGATTGAATATTCTAGTATTATAGATAAATATATTATTATGTTCAAACCTACCATTTTTTATATTAAACGTCATAGCCTAACCGGTTTAAAGTATTTCGGAAAAACTACCAATCTAATGGTAACAAATGGTCGTTACAGGGGTGGAGGGAAATATTGGAAAACCCATATCAAAAAACACGGTGTCAGATATGTTGAAACAATATGGAAATCGGAAGTTTTCACTGATAAAGATGAATGTGTGATTTTCGGTTTGATATTTAGTAATCTGTTTACAATCGTAGAGTCATACGAGTGGGCGAACCTAGAACCCGAAAATGGCATAAACGGGTTTGTTCCAGGAAGCCCATCGGCGTTAAAAGGTCGCAAGTTGACCGAGGAACATAAAGAAAAAATTTCAAATTCTACTAAAGGCCGGTCTGCACCGAATAAAGGCTCCCCATCACCACTGAAAGGTAGAGAGTCTCCATTAAAAGGACGAACTGGTAGAGCAATAAAAGGTAAACCTTCTCCAAAAAAAGGATTGCCTAATCCAGGAGCATCCGCAGCAAATAAAAATGTTCCTAAAAAGAAAGTCATTTGTCCGCATTGTAATAAAGAGGGCGGCGTAAATACAATGTATCGTTATCATTTTGATAACTGCAAATTAATTGAAAAAGGAGTTAATTGACATGTCATAGATTTTAGAATTAGCATGTAAAGATTTAGTGTTCCATTTTAATAAAGGGCACTTAACTGATCCTACCATCCCTATGTGGGTAGTAAAAACACAGGGAAAATCCTTCTACGTAGAACACGTAGACTGTAGTAGACCGTGGTCTACCAAAGAAACCCCAGATAACCCATCAACCAAAGGCAGTATCAAAGTCAAAGACTGTCTTCTCGTTATTGATGAGGAAAACTGTGCCAACATCACCAAACTTATGGAACATGATAAGATTCGTCTTCGTAATGAAGCGAAAGGTATTACGCGAATCGTGTATACGCGTAACGGTAAGAAAGATGTTGAAAACGCAATTAAACAGTCTAAGATCAAACACGGGACATTCAAGACGATTGGTGGCAGATGTGGTACCACTTTCTATGTAACTGACATCATGAATAAATCGGAACTATCATTCCTGACACTATCAGCGGGTGATAAGTTTCGTGTCCTTATGCCAAATGAAAAACAATATCAAGATTATGATGATTTAAATCATGATCCGGATTGGTATTGGAAACAAATGAATGAGCACGATGAAGAAGATTAAGTTTCACGTATCTTGGGATGCCTTTCGCGAAGTCAACACCGCGATCAGAAATTCAGGTGTAAAATACTATCCATATGTGAGAGCGGGCGGAGGATATCATATTACTATTGAGCCAGCAGATCACCCAATTGTTTCATATTTAACTCTGGTTCATGATATTAAAGTTCTATCTTATTTTGAATAAATACTGTTGTAATCGGAGCCTTCATGTCAGTCATTATTTTATCTAAACGTTTAGAAGAATACGAAAATCACCGTCTTCTTGAAAGTTTCGCGCATCACGATATAGATGCAAAGATCACTCATCCCGATAAATATGACATAGTAGTAAACCAAAGTGCCGAAACCGGTATCAAATATGAAGGTTCTGCAATTGAAAAACCAAAATTGTTTTTGACTCGTACTGGATCGGGAACAAATGGTTTTGCAAGAGCACTGATCCGCCAATTTGAACAAGAACAGATTCTCTGTGTAAACTCTGCCGATAGTATTGAAATTGCAAAAGATAAACTCAGAACATCTCAGATTTTATCAAGTAATCATATTCCTATTCCAACAACCATGCTCGTTCGCTTTCCGGTTGATATTGGTCTTGTAGACAACAAAATAGGATGGCCATGCATTGTTAAAGTTTTGAACGGTAGTTATGGTGAAGGTGTATATCTTTGTGAACGAAAAAAAGACTTTAAAAAGTTGATGGAATTTGTTGAAAGTTTGAGTAGTGCAAAGACATTGCTTGTGCAGGAATACGTAGGACACCGACCCGGAGAAGACCTTAGGGTATTTGTGGTTGGTGGTAAAGTAATTGGGGCAATGAAACGCGTTGCTCCAGTCGGTGACTTCCGCGCCAACATTTCAAATGGTGGACACGGAGAACGCTTTGAGGTCACCGACGAAATTGATTATATTGCTCGTGAAACAGCAAGAGTTTGTGGATTGCAAATTGCGGGTGTTGACTTGTTATTTGCTGAAAATGGATATAAAGTTTGTGAAGCCAATTCAGCACCCGGATTTGAAGGATTTGAAAAGTATTGTGGCGTAAATATTGCAGATCACATTGCTGAGTTTGTAAGATTTAAATTGAATGGGATTAATTCATAACATGCCAAAAATGTATACAAATAAGAGAATCGTAGAAACAGAAGACAATCTACTTCCGCTTCCAAAACAAACTGATTCTGAAAAAAGAATCAAGTATCTTGAGGAAAGAGTGAGAGTACTAAGTGAGCAGGTTCATCGCATGGCATCAGCACTTGAGCTAAACAACAAAACTATTCGCCGTCAAGGAAGCAACATCAACACTTTGGGCAATGCTTTACGTAGTAAAAATGGGTAAGTCATATAAAGCATAAATATATCTGATAATACTAACGCGAATTAAAACAGTGGGCACTTATTCCGTGTGCCGTTACAATAGTATTATCGTTCATCAAAAGGACGATAATAACTATGAACAATATACCGTATACATATCTAATAGGATGGTCAACACATAATCTCTGGTATTATGGAGTTAGATATGCAAAAGATTGTCACCCATCTGATCTTTGGGTTAAGTATAAAACCTCTAGTAAATATGTTGACAATACTGTATCTCTATATGGAGAGCCTGATGTTGTGCAGATAAGACGGACATTCACATCTGAAAAAAAGGCTAGGATTTGGGAAGAAAAGGTCCTTCGTCGTATGAACGTGGTTACGATGGATCAATGGATAAATAAAACCTCAAATAGGGCATTTACTCCAATGTATGGAGACGCTAATCCCATGAGTAGACCGGAAATCATTGAAAAACATAAACAGGTTGTTAACAGCGAACAATGGATAACACACAGACGCATTTCCGCAGCAGACCCGATTGTCAGAGCAAAAATATCCGGAGAAAACCATTATTCCAAAAAGGATGGATATGAATGCAAGACAAAAGGAGATAACAGCCCCATGAAACGTCCAGAGGTTGCAAAAAAGGCAAAGGACAACCTTCCATCAAGGGTTGGGGAATTGAATGCACGATCAATATTAACAGAAAGTATGGTGCGTGATATAAGAAAAGAGTTAAAGGATGGACTTCCTGAAAATCCCAAATATGGACAAGCAGAACCGGTGTATGCAGCCATTGCCATGAAATATGGAGTCGGTGCCGGAACTATAAAATCCATTAGATTTAACCGAATCTGGAAACATATTTGAAGAAACCTCTTGACAACATAAAGTCTCCTTGTTACACGAATCATATAACAAGGAGACTGATAATGAACAATCAGTACATTAAACGTAAAATCAAGGCTATCATTGCAGCTAATGCCAAATACGTTAAGCGTGATTTTGGCATCGTTGTGAATGAACAGTCCGAGTTCAAACGCATCTATGCGGAATTTCAAGCAGGCATTATTCCTGTTGAAGAGATTGATGCCGGTTACGGAATTGTACAACAAGGAGACATGTAATGGACAAGTATGTTGAGTTCCAAGATTATGTCAATTCGCTTGGTGGTGGATACCTCAAGGCATGGAAAGCAAACGGTATTCTTAATGGAATTCTCGGTAATCCTCTTGTTGCACAAGATAATTCTCGCATGTCTTCTTATCTTGACAACTGCCTTCTGATGGAAGGCTTTCATGAGCATGATGTTGAAAAGATTCAGCGTTGGTTGATTGATAACGTTCTGTAATAGGATATAGGAATATGACTGACAATATGCTTGGAAAAATTGATATTGACACGCTGGAAGCAATCAAGGCTGAGTTGTTTGAAAAGGGCAACGATCCTCTTATGAATGATGCTTATCTGATGATCAAAGAACTTGAAAATACTATTGTTACGATGACCCTCAATCACCAAGAATATTGCCGGTGGGCGGTCAAAGAAATCAAGCGGTATCAAGACCGCAGTATTGAAGATAGTTGGACTCAAAACCCTGATCGTTCAGGTGGGCAGTTCACTGATGAAGAAATCAATCGTAGTAACAATTGGTAAGGAGACTAATCATGGACAAGTTTATCAAATTCCAAACTTATCTTAGTTCGTTTGAAGGCAAGCATCTTGTTCCTTGGAAGATGAATTACATTATTAAGACAATTGATGAAAATCCTGAAATTTTCCAAAATAATGCACACCTGCACAAGTATCTTAAAAATACTCTGCTTATGGATGGTTTCGGGTTTACCCAAGCTGACGCTGAAAAGATTCAATGTTGGTTGACTGATAACGTGCTGTAAAAACACAGCAATCAATAGAGGGAAATACAAAATGAACGAAGACTATCGCAATGGCTGGGAGAACTCCCTCCAATTCCGCGCAGAATGGCGCAGGCTGCAACAGAGTAACGCCAATAATGGCATTCCGATCATGCTTTTGGGCGGTGTCTGGCTGACATGCATGACAGCAATGCTATTCACTGTAGAACATATCTACCATTATCAACACTTGATCTGGAGCTACGGTTTCGGCATTGCGATTATGTTGGCCGGGTTTTTGATTGACAGGCGCGACCGCCGCGCATATAAGCAACGCTATGAGGCGTTCTGTCTCAAATGGGTAGACAAACTTCCTGACTGGAAAAAGTAAAATGCATACTGAAATTATCAACGGTCGCAAACTCGTATGTGGTTATATTTTTCCTATTGATGAAATTAAGGCTGGTCAGATTTGGGCACCTGCTGACGGTGGTGACCGTGAAGTTACCATCACTAATGTTGATAATGATTATGTATATTATACTGATTCCAAATTTGGTGACTTTCGTAAGAATGCATTTGGGTTCCAGTGTCGTTATTGCAAAGTAGTTGATTAATATGGGGTGAAGGAAATTATTGACTTCACCCTGTTATTCGTGTATAAATAGACTTGTAGAGGGATAGACCTTCTATATAAAAACGCTAACAAGGAGTTTGTAGCAATGGAAAAAGAATTTGACCTATTGGTCTTTGTGGGACGTTTTCAGCCCTTTCATAAAGAACATAAGCGTGTCATTGACATCGCACTAGAAAAATCCCGACATGTATTGATTCTCGTAGGTTCGGCAGGTAAGGCTCGCACGATCCGCAATCCGTTCACCTTTGATGAACGCAGGGATATGATCATTGAATCTTATGCAGACGACTGGGATGCAATTGATCCTGAGGGCAAGACCGAGCGTCAACTGATTATTCGTCCCCTTTATGACAAGACCTACAATGATGCTGCTTGGGTCAAGCAGGTTCAGGAACTCGTAAAGGATACTACACTTGACGTAATGAATCCTAGTGGGTTCATGGCATCTGGCTACAATGATGCCAAGGTCGGGCTAATCGGTGCCAGTAAGGATGGCTCAAGCTACTATCTCAAACTTTTCCCGCAGTGGAAGTCGGTGAATGTTGAGATTGAAGCTGATGTTCATGCGACTTCTATTCGTGATAACTTCTATGAAGATGAAATAGTCTACAGTAATGCTCCGCTTAACGGGAATGTCATCAATTTCATGAATGAGTTCACGCTCACTGATGAATGTGAAGCACTTCGCCGTGAACATTGGTTTGTAAAGAATTATAAGAAGCAGTGGGAAGTTGCGCCTTATCCAGTAAAACATGCCACAGTTGATGTTTGTCTTGAACAAAGCGGTCATGTTCTCTTGGTCAAGCGTCGTGCAGAACCGGGCAAAGGACTGTGGGCGCTGCCTGGTGGTCACTTGAACGAGTTTGAAACTCAACTTGATGGTGCAATTCGTGAGTTGCGCGAAGAAACCAAGATCAAGGTTCCTGAGGCTGTTCTTCGTGGTAGTATTGTAGCCAATCGCACGTTTGATGATCCCTATCGTTCTACTATTGGTCGCGTTATTACACAGGCTTATCACATTAAGTTGCCCGATGCCGTAGAACTGCCTCGCGTAAAAGGCGCGGATGATGCTGAAAAGGCAAAGTGGGTGCCGATCAGTGAACTTCGTGAGAATCAAATGTTTGATGATCACTATTTTCTAGTGTGTCATTTTCTTTCATTGTGGTGACATTTCCTGCACATCGTATATAGTCTTAGACACAATTCAACATTTCAGAGGACCCTGATCATGAAAATTTACATTGTTCAAGCAGACAATCACGATTATGATTATATGTCTGAGTGGTTTGGTGATTTCGCATACCTTACCGAAGCAGAAGCAGAAGCAGAAGCTGGCCGTTTGAGAAAAGAATATTGGAAAGAGAATCCCGGCTCCAAGAAACAGGGATTTCCTAATGTCGGTGTTCTTTCTTTTGAGGTGAAGTCCAATGATTAGCTTCATCATCAGCTATTTTTTGGGACTTTGATCATGGAAGTTTTTGTTGTTAGCTATTTTTATCCAGATGGTACTTTTGCTGGCATCATTGGTGTGTACTCTACTGAGAAACACGCCGATGTTGCTATCATGCAAAACCGAATGACAGATTATCCCGACTGTACTTTTATCACCACAGTCGCAACAATTGATGAATAAGAGGGCTTTGATCATGAATGACAAAAAATCTCCTTATGCAAAAGGTACTCTACGCACCGAAGGGTGGGATTCTTTTTATAAAGATCAATATGTAGATTGTCCATATCCAGAAGGAAGTGAAGAATATGTTCTGTGGGGAGAAGGATGGACCCATGCATATGAATGCAGTAAGTGATAAATGAGCAATAATGAATGGATCATAATGTGCTTGACTCTTGCTGTGTGTTGCATTATATTATCAGGCGTGATGTTACGCGTAAGAGAGTCTGAGACTGCAATAATCGCTGGTCTTATGGCGTTGACATGGCTTTGGACTAGCACTTTTGGTATGCGAGGTTAAAATGCAATATATTCTTAATGAAGAAGAAATGGAAGAAATCCGTCAGCTTCGTGCTAAGATGAAATCTCTTCCGTCTGTGGATAAACTACAGAAGATGTGCACCAAGATTGCAGACGAATGGCCTACTTTTACTGGTTGGGATGGCAAAGGTGAAGCAGAGCCTTGGGGATGTATTATTACTGCCGAAGCGGACAACGAAGAGTGGCACTGCGATAAATGTCCTGTGCGGACTATTTGTCCTCTAGAATGGAAGTCGTGGAGTAAGTGATGGTTAAAGTTGTAGGCAGAGACGAGTCAGCAGTCAAGCGTATTACTTGCAGAGGCTGTGCTATTGTGCTAGAATATACTCTAAGTGAAGTAAAGTCTATCAAGCATAGCTGCGATTATCTAGGTGATTGTGAATATGATAATGGAATCAAATGTCCACAATGTGGTAGTAATGTGTTCACGGATCGGAGACGATAATGTCAGAATTTTCAGGCAATACTAAAATCAGCGCAGATAGTATCACTTACGGTCCCAATCGCCAGTCACTAGATGACGTAGAAGTTTTCCTCTATTCTGGCGAACTAGTCAAGGAAGGTTGGGTAGGTGTAAGCAATGCTTATTGCCATCTCAAGAGAATTGACCGAGATGATTGGGTTATTGAACTTGCCCGTCAGTTAAGACGAGCACCTGCAGATTTTTACGTTCCGGGAGAAAGCGAGCCTTCCTATACTTGGAAGGAACATTATCTGCGCTGCTATAGCCAAGATCAACTTACAGTGCATCCGCAGATTTATGCTGCCATGAAAAAGATGAGGAGTTAATAAAATGCTCAAGCGCATTAAAGGCAATCTGATTGATCTTGCTGAACAGGGCGAGTTTGATGTTTTAGTACATGGGGCGAACTGCCAAAATGTTATGGGGAGTGGTATTGCCAAGGAGATTCGTGAACGATATCCAGCCGCGTTTAATGAAGATTGGCGCTGGGATCAACGAGTGTACAATAATCCATTGAATACTGATGATCGTATTTGGAAACTAGGAAACTATACTTTTTCTGATGTTAACACCTATTCTTCTACTAAGACGCCGTTTACCATTGTCAATGCATACACACAAGTTCACTACTTGCCTCGTGGCGTAGATCATTTTGAATATGATTCGTTCAAACTGATTCTTCGTAAACTTGCTGCTGTGTATCCAGGAAAACGATTTGGCTTCCCCTACATCGGCATGGGGCTTGCTGGCGGCGATAAGGATCGCATCATTGCTATGCTAGAAGACTTTGCTGAAACGGTTTCTGCACAGGGTGGGGCTGTCGCTCTTGTGGAGTTTGGATGATGAAATCCACTATGACCATTGATCAGTATGGCACCAAGCATTGGTGTCTAAATGAAAAACGCCATCGCGAAGATGGACCTGCTATTGAACGTGCAGATGGTTCCAAGCGTTGGTATTTAAATGACAAACGCCATCGCGAAGATGGACCTGCTGTTGAATATGCAAATGGCACCAAGCACTGGTTTTTGAATGATCAACGCCATCGCGAAGATGGACCTGCTGTTGAATATGCAGATGGTTCCAAGGAATGGTATCTGAATGACAAACGCCATCGCGAAGATGGACCCGCTATTGAATATGCAAATGGCACCAAGCACTGGTTTTTGAATGATCAACGCCATCGCGAAGATGGTCCTGCTATTGAACGTGCAGATGGTACCAAGTATTGGTATTTAAATGACAAACTCCATCGCGAAGATGGACCCGCTATTGAATATGCAAATGGCACCAAGCACTGGTTTTTGAATGATCAACGCCATCGCGAAGATGGACCTGCTATTGAATATGCAGATGGTTCCAAGTGGTGGTATCTGAATGACAAACGCCATCGCGAAGATGGACCTGCTGTTGAATATGCAGATGGTCAGAAGGAATGGTATCTGAATGGCAAAAAGGTAGACCAACTTGTGTTTTGGCTAACCACTAAAGAACGATTGACACACAGACAGAAACATACTATAATGCACGTATAAGTCCAGCAGATAGACTGCAGGCAAACAACATAGATAAGGAGTTTATCATGACACATAATATTATCACAAATGCAGATTCGTATAAGTTCAGCCAGTGGGTGCAATACCCGCCTAATACGACCGGCATCTATAGCTACATTGAAAGTCGCGGCGGTCACTATGATGAGACCGTGTTCTTCGGACTCCAGGCATTTATCAAGGAATATCTTTGTGCTCCAATCACGCAAGACATGATTGATGAAGCCGAAGCTATTATTCTTGCACACGGTGAGCCATTCAATCGCGAAGGTTGGGAATACATTCTGCGTGAACATGGTGGCTATCTGCCTGTTCGCATTAAGGCAGTTCCCGAGGGCACGGTTGTTCCTGTCAAGAATGTTCTCGCAACGATTGAGAACACTGATCCCAACTGCTATTGGCTGACTTCGTTTCTCGAAACCGCATTGCTTCGTGCAATTTGGTATCCTACAACTGTGGCTACTAACAGCCGTGAAATTAAAAAGGTAATTCTCGATGCTCTCATTCGTACTGGAGACCCTACTAGCATTGACTTCAAGCTTCACGATTTTGGTGCTCGCGGTGTTAGCTCGCTGGAGTCGGCTGGAATTGGCGGAGCAGCGCATCTGGTCAACTTCATGGGTACTGACACTGTCGAGGCTCTGCTTTTTGCTCGTCGGTATTATGATGCAGGTATGGCTGGTTTTTCAGTGCCCGCGATGGAGCACAGTACTGTAACTAGTTGGGGTCGCGACAACGAAGTTGATTCGTATCGCAACATGGTCAAGAAGAACGGCAAGCCCGGTGGTATTGTTTCGGCAGTTTCGGACAGTTATGACATCTATGAGGCATGTCGTCTGTGGGGCACGGAACTCAAGCAGGATGTGCTTGATTCGGGTGCTACTCTTGTGGTACGTCCTGATAGCGGTGATCCGGCAGAAGTGGTCTGCAAGTGCCTGCGAATTCTTGATCAGCACTTTGGACACACTGTCAATGACAAGGGCTATAAGGTTCTAAACAATGTTCGCGTTCTGCAAGGTGATGGCATTACCCACCAGACTATTCGCAGCATTATCTTCACCATCACCATGGCTGGTTACAGTGCTGATAACGTGGTGTTTGGTCAGGGCGGTGCATTGCTCCAGATTGTGAACAGGGATGATCAGAAGTTCGCCCTTAAGGCATCATATGGTTTGATTGACGGTCGCGAAGTTTTTATTCAAAAAGACCCGATCACTGACCCAGGCAAAAAATCTAAAGTCGGTAAGATGAAATTGGTTAGGACGACTGATGGTTATGAAACTATTAATAATTTGAATCCTAAGTATCCCGATGCCGATGATGTTTTGCAGGTAGTTTTTGAAAATGGTTCATTGTTTAATGAAACCACCTTTGAAGAAGTCAGGAAGAGAGCTAAGCTTTAACGCAGAGCCATCCAGAACATGCTCCCGAAGTCGCAATATTGCCCTTTTTGCGATTCGGGAGTTTGTATATGGTTTTATATATTAGATTATGTAATTCACAAAATTCTTTAAGATCAGTTGTTAAATATTCAACGCCGGTCGGGGAAATTAATTTATATTTTTTACATCTACTCTTTCTTCTGTTTGCTATATGACTGGTAGAATGCTTTCCTGTTCCCTTTCCTGATCTATTCTTACTCATCAGTTTTATAGAGTCTGATGAATGTTGTTTACCAAACATTCCGCTATTCTTTCCGCTGCAATCAGGACGTTCATATTTTGATGGATCGTTATTCACATGATCCCATCCACCATCGCCATTTTCTTGTTTAAGGTTTGCCCAAATCTTTCTGCCATTCTCGTCTCGTGCATTTACTATATTCCATAATTCGCTGTAGTAGATTCCCCAATTTTTGACTTCGTTGTTATTTTTACATTCTTTTAGTATTTCGGTTGTAACATCATAGCCATGTTTTTTGATATGTGCCATCCAGATTTTTCCAGAGCCTTTATATTTGTGAGGATCAGCGGCATTTGTTTTGCCTAAGTACATTAAACCGGTTTGATTATGTGTTTTCTTGTATATATAAATAGTCATGCTGATTGCTCCTTGTAGCATTAGAGTGAGTGGGGATGGGGGTTCCGCGACTCACAACTATTTATCTTTTTTTCTCTTGACAGTTCGGACAATCTTGTGTAGTATGAAAACGGCAAGCTCGTCAAGGAATACACATTTGACGAAGTTCGTGCAAATGCTAAGATTGTTTAATCAACAAGGAGAATATAGCGATGCTTAAAGGTTATGACGACTTCGAGAAGCACGTAAAGATTATGCATTGGCCATTAAAATCCCTCTTGAGGTGCAAAAACGAACCCAGAGACCTCAGTAACAGCCAAAAATGTTATAATTGGGGTAAGCGTAATACAAGCTTCGGGGCTATTCGTTGGCCTTATACAACTTGTTCCATGAATGGTTGGGACCCATTCAAGTTTAAACGATTTTGACGAAATCCAAGTAAAGATCAGTCCGTAATTAAGATTGACATTTATATGATTTACTGATATAATAGTTTTTATAATTCCTACTCAGAACAAGTGGTTTGAGTAGAAAAGGTTAGCCTTCCGAATTCAAAAGGCAACCAAAGGAGAAAAAATAATGAAGAATGTAATTTTGGCAGCAATTGCTGCAATGACTATGAGTTCTACCCCTGCAATTGCAAGTGACTTTACTGGTCCTCGCGTAGAAGCAACCGCCGGATATCAGAATGTAACGGCAAACCAGACCAACTTTACATATGGTGCAGAAGTTGGATATGATGTAAAGGTTCTTGGTCCACTTCGTGTTGGAGTTGAAACTGGTGTAGATAATGTATTTGATCGCCGCAACATCAATGTTGGCGCTCGTCTTGGACTAAAGCTAACCAATTCTTCTCTTGCTTACGCAAAGATTGATTACGCAAATTATCGTGATATCAATTTCACAAATGTTGATGGTGCACGTTTTGCAGGCGGTGTGGAAACCAAGGTTCTCGGTCCAGTGTTTACAACTGTTGAATTCCGTCATCAAGATTTTGGTGGCGTGAAGTCCAATGATGTAGTAACTGGTCTCGGTGTTCGTTTCTAATTTGTAAGTAAAATGGGGGTTGACATTATGGTCAACCCCTGATATAAGAAATTCATGACACAACAACTGTATCTTTTTGAAGACGAACTTGACCTCACTCCTGAGGGATATGTTCGTGAGTTTGTTCGCAACGGTAGCAACAGCCATATTCCGTTACATGCTTGGGAACAGGTCTATCAGGATAGGGGTCTTATTGAAGAAGCATGGCGGCAGGGATATATTGATATCGGTAGTGATGTCACTTGTACCATTACGCTCACTGAAAAAGGCAAAGCCCTACTATGAAAAAACTGACCAATTATCGTTTGGTTGAACAGGCGAATGGACTCTATACTATTGAACAAAAGGGCGTGTTTGTATGGAAAAGTATTTTCGACAATCTTAAAGATTGGGATACTGAACCTGAATATACTTACAGCGAGGCCACGAAAAAGGTTGAAAGTTTAATTGAGAAAGATAAAATGAAACTTGCCCGCCTGGTTGAAAGTTTAATTGAGAAAGATAAAATGAAACTTGCCCGCCTGAATCACAAACCCAAGTACATTTATCCTCCTTTTCCGAAAGAAACATCAACATGAAAAGATATCTTTACACCTTTACCCGCCAAGATATTCGCCCCGAACAACAGCTTGTGCAGACCGCGCATATCGCGTTCAAATTGGGAGATAAGTGTGGGAGAGATACTTCAAAGTATTCAGACCCAGATGACACGTACTTTGTATGTGTTGGTGTTCGCAATCTTGATGCACTGCTTGCAGTTGAAAAAATCTTGTATAAATTTAACTTCAATTTTGAAGTTTTTTATGAACCAGATATTGGTAATAGTGAGATGACTGCAATTGCAGTTTATCCCATTGACGAAGACAAAAAGGATATCCTTCTCGCCTTCAATCTACTTAAGTTCTAACTCTAATTAAGGGAAACATACTACAATGGCATATTTTTTGAAATCCGGCAAGTCTTTCCGAGTCTCCAGCAAGGAGGCTATGGATTTGCATGAACTGCTTCCACCCGCAAATTACACCGTAGCGCAAGATATGCATGGAAATTTCTATCTTGAGCAGATTGAAGATTTTGAACTTCCAAAGAAGATGTATGGTGACACCCTTCGTCACACTGATCGCATCATCAATACGTTTTTCTCCCGTCCTGCTCAGACTGGCGTGATGCTTAACGGCGAAAAGGGTTCTGGCAAGACTATGCTTGCAAAGAATGTAGCCAATCAACTTGCCAAGCAAGGTGTGCCTACTATTGTCATCAACCGTGATTGGAAGGGCGATGCGTTCTTCAAGTTGCTGCAGGACATTGATCAACCATGCATCATCCTTTTTGATGAGTTTGAAAAGGTTTATGATCGCGATGACCAAGAACAGATTCTTACTCTCCTTGATGGGGTGTTTGCTTCTAAGAAGCTGTATATCCTTACTGTGAACGACAAGTGGAAGGTTGACACTCATATGCGCAACCGTCCGGGACGTATCTTCTATATGCTTGATTTCAAGGGACTGGATGCAGGATTCATTCGTGAATTTTGTGAAGACAACCTCAACAACAAGCAGTATATTGAGCAGATTGTTTCTATCGCAAGTCTGTTCGGACAATTCAATTTTGATATGCTTAAGGCGCTTGTTGAAGAAATGAACCGCTACAATGAAACTCCGAGCGAAGCCCTTGAAATGCTTAATGCAAAACCTGAGTTTGATGGTGGTACTGAATATGAAATGAAGGTCATGCATAACGGCAAGGAAATTGCTCAGGCTCATCCTCGTAAATTTGATGGCAATCCTCTCCGTCCACAGGGATTTCATGTTGAATTTGATCCTGATCCTGAAAATGATGATTCTGATTATCTGTCCATTCGGTTTGAACCAAACAACCTGATCAGTCTTGATGCAAAGGAAGGTAATTTTACCTTTGAGGATCAGGGAACCCGAGTTGTTCTTACTCGCGTCAAGGCAAAAATGAACTTTGATTACAGTCAACTGGCATTCTAAACAGGAAAGGAGTAGGGGATTCGTCCCCTACATTATTATATGCTAGAATGTTTAATCATCGGAGATAGTATTGCACATGGTATTGCTATGCAACACCATGTGTGTGCCGATTATGGTCATGTAGGCTGGACTAGCAAACAGGTCAACCAATACTATAAAACTTCTGTTCTTGATGCGAATACCGTAGTAATTAGTTTGGGAACAAACGATAACGTTGCGGTAGATACTTACGGCGAGATTAGCCAACTACGGTCTAGAATCCACGCCAAGCGAGTCATCTGGATCATTCCTGCTGCGGTCAATCCTAAGTCAGGCACAACAGCACTGACAATCCAGCAAGTCGTGTCAACAGTCGCATCAATGTACAAAGATTACACACTAACGATTCCCAAGCCACTAGCAGATCATTATCATCCTACTGGTAAGGGTTACAAACAACTCGCAAAGGAAGCAGGATTATGAACTGGTTAACTATGGTAGGCGGAACCATACCCAAATACGCACAGGAGATTGCTGCTGATTTGGAAGAAGCAATGTCCACCGATAACGGACTTACTGAGGTTGATTCTCATGCGTGTGCATTGGCAGCAGCAGTAGCAACCGGAAACGGTGGACTAGGGTTTGAAATCTCAATGAATGGTCCCTTGTTCAAGACAAATGAGCGTGAAGCAGCAAAGCGAGCCGCCGTTCTTTTTTCTTATAATGACACGCTGCACACTTTTAACTCTTGCTTTGAATGGTCCGGATTGACTTCTGACATCAACTATTCTGACAGTGGCGTAACTGAAACACAATATACTATGTATGAATTTGCGGCTGCGGTGGCTCTTAAGAACAAGGTCTTCATCGTAGAGCGAATGAAGAACCTGAATAGCATGGGTGTCTCTCATTCCCAGATTCTAGCAATCGCTAAGATTGCAGCGGTAATTTCTACGTTTACCAAGATTGTTGTTTAAGATATATAAAATTCATTGAATATTTTTATTGACAACATGTTTTGAATGATATATAAGAGTGAATGTAAGGGCAATTTAAGGAAAAATTCAAAAAACACCCCCTTAAAGTGCATTTTTTTGAAACAGGAATAAATAATTACTATGAAAAACACTTGTATCATATCGCTGCAACAGCATGAGCAACTCTGGGCGCAAGCCACAGCAGGGATTGCTATGCCCGTAGTATATCCTACAAGCACCCGCAATATATTTAAATCATTAAATGGCGACGGGGGTACACAGGTTTGACAAAGAAGTAGGAACTTCAAACATCAAATCTAAGGTACCCCGGAAAGAAATTTCCGGGGTTTTTTATTGGAATACAGTGGTAACGCGGAACGAGGCTGCGAGTGACACTTTAAACATACTCAAACGGGCGGCACTGGGATGAAATCTGTGGTGGTAACACAGAGAGTAAAAAAGGTGGGGAGCGGGTCAGTCCGAATTGCCGGACAACATATCTCGCTCCATCAAGAAACAAAAGGCTAACTATATCTATTATTTGAGAACATCAAGATTTAAACATCCGCCCTCTTACTGCGAATTAGAGACCAGCACATCAAAATGTTTTCAAGTAACAGATATACTATAAATATGATACAGGCTTTATTGCCCCTTCCTCTAATGGTAAGAGAGCGGACTTTGAATCCGTCAATCGGAGTTCGAGTCTCTGAGGGGCATCCAAGTTATTATTAATTAATGCTGTATTAACTCAGATGGTAGAGTACCTGTTTAGTAATCAGGATGTCGGCGGTTCGATTCCGTCATACAGCACCACCTTTAATAGTCCCTTAGTTCAGTGGATTAGAGCGCCTGTCTTCGAAACAGGATGTCGGGGGTTCGAATCCCTCAGGGACTACCAAATTTACTAAATTTCATTAAATACATGATATCCATAGGGAAATGACATGAGAATTGATGAAGTTGAAAATTTGAACAAAGATGATGACAGTATGATATTTGGACATAAACTTCCAGATTGGTCAGTTGATGAAGATATAGTTGCTGTATTTTCGTCCAGAACTGGATTTAATGTTGCTCAAGTATTTAAATCGTCTAACGGTTTATATGTTGCTGATCTTGGTAAGGGAAATATTCAGCGATATAGGTACCATGCACAACTAGAAAATGCATTACGAAAAAATAGAATTACAATATATGAAGGTGAAGAATATTATAGACCTTCATATTAATGATCAAACGCATAACGCAGCCATAGCTTAACTGGATAGAGCATCGGTCTACGAAACCGAAGGTTATAGGTTCGAAGCCTATTGGTTGCACCATTTCAACACTTGACATTGTTTCACCATCTGATAGGGTACACGACATGAGTTACCATCTTTTTCTTGACGACGAACGTTCTCCCGGACAAGTAACATGGGTTGCACTTCCAAGTGCTATCTATGAAGTTGTTCGTAATTACGATCAGTTTGTAAACCACATCAGTCAACATGGTGTTCCAGTTTTTGTAACGTTTGACCATGACCTTGCCGATGCTCACTATCAGCATATGCTAAGGGATTGCCAACAAAATAGCACTGGTCAGTTGCTGTTTGGAGTTGCTGCACAAGTGTCTGATTATGACTATGGTCGGGAAAAGACCGGATATGATTGCGCTAAGTGGCTTGTTGACTATTGTGCAGACAATGGCATCAAGTTTCCGGAATATACGGTTCACTCTATGAATCCTATCGGTAGCAAGCGCATTAAAGATTATATTGAGAATGCCAAAAAACATCTTGACATTTGATAAACGGTACGTAGTATACGTTTAAAGAAGGGCTAACAAACCCTCGCCAAAGAATGACTGATTAAGTTCAGTCTGCAGCCGATATTGAGAGTTTTACGGACCCGTAACTCAATAGGTCAGAGTAACCGCCTTTTAAGCGGTAAGTTCTCGGTTCAAGTCCGAGCGGGTCCACCAGATTTTATGGTGGTTGAGGTGTTAATGGATACATGCTGGATTGTGAATCCGGAGTTGCGGGCTCGATACCCGTCAATCACCCCAGTTTTATGTGAGGTGACTGTCTAACGCGTAATGACAGTTCGTAGCGCACGGTGCGAGGCAGGTTTGAAATCCGGATGCCTGATGGTTCGAATCCATCCTCTCACACCAGTTTAAAATATCGGAAATGTTGCTATAATCCGCATCTAGGATAACATGCATCATCTAAGGAGTAGTCCTCGAATAGCCAGTGCGTTGAAAAACGTGAAAAGATAGATGGAGGCTAGGACTTTTGCCGAAAGGACATCTGATATATCATTGGCTTATACTCTAATGGTAAGAGGCGGCGCTGTTAACGCCGTGTATTCCCCGAAAGGGGTATGCAGGTTCGAGTCCTGCTAAGTCAGCCAGTTTAATGTATTCTAAGTGTTACGGTAGCACGACTGGTTCCAACCCAGTTAGCGTGGGTTCGACTCCTACAGGGTACGCCAAATTCAGTGCGTTAAATGATAAATAGTTTCATGATAGACTTTAATCTTATTAATCCGTATGGCAGAATGCTTGGCATAGCCCTGATCATTCTTGGTGTCTCCATCTTAGTTGCAGGTGCACTTGGTGGTTTGGGATTGTGGGTTCATTTTCTCGCAACCCACAATCAGATTCCACTTGCCATTTTGGTGACAGGTGTTACATGTATCGTCATCGGATTTATCATCAAATTTATTTTTCGTTTGCGCGCCTAACGCATCCTTAGCGCAGTGGTAGCGCATCTGCTCGACACGCAGAAGGTCGTTGGTTCGAAACCATCAGGATGCACCAGTCTATGGCGGCGAGTGACACCAATATTTGGTGCACCAAATAGTGACGAATGAATCGTTGCCGCTGCTTCATTTTGAAATCTATGTTTTCGTCGCAATGTGACATAGATATTATTATGCCGGGTACGGGCCATCGCGTATGCTGCGACGAACATACGGCTCCTCCTGGCTCCAATCTTATGGCTCCATCATGCTGGTTCTGACTTCCATAATCAGGAACAACGGAGAAAAACAAATGGAGCCGCCATATAACGGAGTCGTGACCGAGAGGCCGATGGTACTACATTGGAAATGTAGCGTACCCTAACAGGGTACCGTGGGTTCGAATCCCACCGACTCCGCCAGAATTATGCAGTTTAGACGAAAGATACCGGTGGTGGAAAGGTATACACATCTGGCTAAAGGGAAATTGTCACTGATACCCTGAAACCGGATTTTTCAGAGTATGTGACTATCTCTGGCATTTATGGGTTCGAGTCCCATCCACCTAAACTGCATATTTTTTATCTAGGTGTGGGCTAATTGGTAAGCCACCTCGTTTGGGGCGAGGGCATCATGGGAGTTCAAGTCTCTTCACCTAGACCATTATTGCTAATTACAATTGTTACACTTTTGTTAAAATGTGATATTTTTGTATAAATAATGTAATATAAAGGAGATTATTATGTATATTCTCACGGGCTTAATAATTTGTGTGGCAATGCTAACACCATTTGTTCTAAGCGAAATGCATTATGACAGAGACCATCATTTTTAAATTCTTGTAATTAAGATCAAATGTATAATAAATGATAATAGCTTCACCAAAAACGGCAGGAATTTGGACTATACTAGTTAACATTGTCTAAACCCTTTATTTTAAAGGTAGTTCTAATGATACTTCATTCGTACTGAAGGACTTCGCGAGTCTGTATATGTCTAATTGAGGTTGAGGAGTTGTCCTGCCACCAATTTTACTAATACTCTTTGATGAATATTGCACATCAATTCATCAAAGGAAGAGGGGAGTCAATCCCCTCGCGAGTTTAAAAGTGGAGGGACAGGATGAAAATACAGAGGACTGCATATGAGGTGCGGCCACTCACCCAACACGTTAGGTAGATGGAAAAAACGATGATCAAACCTGTATACGATCAGCAAACTACCAAATATTTACAAATCGTGATGGAAATTGTGGAAACGTGGTAGAGTCTGGTTTATTACACTACATTCGAAATGTAGCATACCGAAAGGTATCGTGAGTTCAAATCTCACCGTTTCCGCCATAATAATCGGGGATGCCGTTGGGACGGGGTTTGCGCTGGCAGTGCGGACTTTGTGAGTTCAATTCTCATCATCTCCACCAAGTTTAATGGCCCCAGCGTCTGACATGGTTAGGACACTAGTCTCTCAAGCTGGAGAACCGGGTTCGAGTCCCGATGGGGCCACCAAGTTTATGAGGGCGTAGCGGAAATAAGGTATACGCGTCGTTAAAGTAAGGAACGATTGGAGTAAAATCCGGGACTGTTCGTAAGTGACTAGGGGTATTTTTTGTAGACTCGCGGCAGTCTTTGAACCTGATGTCGGCTATTGGTAATGCTCTAGTAACAGCCTTTGCCAGTTCGAATCTGGTCGCCCTCACCACATTATACAAAGGAAAAGTTATGGGATGGAATGATACACACGTGAATGTTTCCGAAATGGTTGGACATTTATTTAAAAATGTATATTCTACTGGAACCGAAGTAATTTTTGAAAACGAAACAGTGCGATATACACTTTATCATGATCAGGACTGTTGCGAAGACGTTCGTGTTGAAGAAATTATTGGTGACATTGAAGACCTTGAAGGGCTTCCGTTATTGATATCCCACGAAGAAAGCAATTTTGATGACCCCGGCACGTGTAGTGCTGAAAGTTATACTTGGACCTTTTACAAATTCGCAACTTTTAAGGGGTATGTGGATATTCGGTTCCTTGGTGAGTCAAATGGATATTACAGTGAAAGTGTATATTGCAGAAAAGAAAATTTACTAAACTGAAATTTTATGCTTGACATTATCGTATATGGTAGGTAGAACACTTTTCATAGAGAGCAACATTCCCAAAAAGGAACATGAAATGATTGAATATACCGTTAACGTTTGGGCAGGTGGTTGTGAATGGTATCTGAAGAACAAACTCCATCGCGAAGATGGACCTGCTGCTGAATACTCAGATGGTTCCAAGTGGTGGTATCTAAATGACAATCTCCATCGCGAGGATGGACCTGCCATTGAATATGCAGATGGTTCCAAGTGGTGGTATCTGAATGACAAGCTCCATCGCGAAGATGGACCTGCTATTGAACGTGCAGATGGTACCAAGGAATGGTGGCTGAATAACAAACTCCATCGCGAAGATGGACCTGCTATTGAACGGGCAGATGGCTCCAAGTTCTGGTATCTGAATGATGTCCATGTGACACAAGCAGACCATAAACGCAGAACCACCGCTGTCCAAGAACTTACCATTGCAGAAATTGAAGCATTGCTTGGATATCAAGTAAAAATTGTAAAATAATAAAAAATAGTGCTTGACATACCCCAATCATCACGCTATTGTGGGTTCATAGAGAGCGACGAAAGAGACTCTCTATTCTTTGACATTGTTGATTAGAAATTGTTTCAAGGGAGTTCCTGCGACTCTAGACTTTGTGAGCTAGGACCTTACGGTACGGAGATATGGGCCGTATTCAAAGGACTCCCTTGAAATATAAGACTGTTTTGATGAATACTGAATATTGAGAAGCATCGGTGACTTCCTGCCTGTGATGGCGAGCGATTGGTTCGAATCCAATAATATTAGGGAATGACGATTCCACAGTGTTCTTCAAAGTAGTTTAAGAATTGGTCATTGGTCCTAAGAGCGCCAACTGACTGCTTGGGCGGAATACAGGTTATGCTGAAACCGTTCCCAAGATTGTTTAAATGGCGCATACGGCTAAGTGGTTGGGTCAGCGGAACTTCACTCCGACATAAAGAGGGTTCGACTCCCTCATGCGTCACCAAGGTTAGAGCATTGTGAGTGGGCTGTAATTATTCGTTTTATGGAATAGTGACTGGTGAAACTCTCCGTTTAAAGAAAGAAAGATAATGTTCTATGAAAAATGTGCCGAAATACTCGGTGCAACATATGAATGTAAATCTTTTCCTTATGGTTATCGTACTCGCTGGAACAATCGTTCTCCGGGTCATGGTAGATTTGAGGGTTTTGGAATAATAAGAAAGTTTGGTGATAATTATCAGGTGGCGTTAACTCGTCCGGTATCTCATCATGCCATCTATCATTCCGAAGAAGAAGTATTTGCATTTCTGAAAAGTTTATCTATATGATAGACTTATTAGATGAACACATTTAAAAAACAGGACGCTGGCTCAATGAAGTGGGTTAGGGAAATAGCTACCCTGATACATGGAGAGTAGTAAGTGTGTTCTTCTAATAAGTTTAACGCCATAGTAGCTCAGTTGGTAGAGCAGCGGACTGAAAATCCGCGTGTCGGGGGTTCAATTCCCTCCTTTGGCACCAGAACTATTCGTGTGTGTACAGTATGCCGTATGTGATAGGGGACATTCTCAATTCTCTCCTATGTACCCGAAGGCTGTAGCAGTCCTTGTGTCAAGGATCAGCAACTTTATTTGAGATAAGAGTTGCGGCGAGTAAATATATTTAACATGCGGATGTGGCGGAATTGGTAGACGCACCAGGTTTAGGTCCTGGCGATTCACATCGTGGGGGTTCGAGTCCCTTCATCCGTACCAAGTTTTGCTCAAGTGTGATTAGCTTGAGAACAGAGTAGACGATTCATGTCGCGCAAGGCAACTCTTATCAGGTTGTTAGTTGTGGCACAGGATGGGGACGGTCTCTATAAAAACGTGTATCCAGCTATTTTACTATGGAAAACGTTTCACGAGTATCGTGAAAGGGAAAACGAGAAACATTCTGACTAGCCCGAGCGGTGCAGATCGTTTTCATCCATTTTATATCGCGATAAATACTCTCATAATAGGAGAGTATAATGGACCCAAAATTACAAGCACAAATTAAAGAATATCTGAGCAACAATCTATCAATGTCATTTGATATTCAGTCAGATATTTATAACCTACATCCAGATCAGACCACAATTAATTTACTTCTTGAAGGTGAAGTAATTAATACTATCGTTCTGAACGACTTTAATAGTAACTAATTTAATGCCCCGATGGTGGAATCGGTAGACGCGAGATGCTCAAACCATCTTGCCCAAAAGGCGTGGGGGTTCAAGTCCCTCTCGGGGCACCAGTTATCTTTGTGGTCCAGTAAACTTTACGTAGCGTTTCTCGCCAGTTTCAAAGTTTATAAGTTTGTCCAAGTTATGACTTCCTTCCTCATAGTCGCCATTTGTATCTTCTCTTCTGAGAATTACCAATGGAGTATAGAATCCGTCTTCGGTTTGTAAAAAATAGGCAGGACCAAATCCACGTTCTTTTCGGAAATTTGCTGAAAGTGTGCTTTCTTTTCCAGTTTTTGAACGCGTAACAAGATGACGAATGACTTTGTAACTTCCGCCTTTTGGTAGACGAATCCTACTTCCGACAGGAAGATCATCAAAAAGTCCTTGTTCGTTCATTGCTGCCATCGCAGCATGGGCACCTCTTACGCCAGTTTGGACTTTATTCATAAAATCTTTATGAAATCCACGCAGTTCTTTGTCTTTTTTTGCAGAATCAAAATCAACAATATTTGATTCTATTATGTTAATAAGGTCTCTCATGTTCATGTTATAAATTCGCTTCTGCTTTAAGAGCATCAAGTTTATTGTCATATCCTTTAGCCCAAGAATAGACTGCTTGCTTGAGACGGGCAAAAATGCTCCCAATAGCACCTTCGGTTACTGGTTTCACCGATAACGCAGGACTTTTTTGAGTTTTAGTAAGCATTTCTTCTTGATTTTTGATGCCTTCTAATACTTTGATAAGTTGAGGTGTTAGATGTTGTTCAAGTTCATTAAGAATATCTTTGTATTTTGGAGTTTCTGTTACTTTAGGGTCTTTGGTGAGATTAAAAATGAAACTAACAGTTTCAATGACACGAGTACGAGCAGCATCTTCTGCATCAAACAAATCAGCAACATCTTCTCTAGTATGTTGTTTTATTTCGTCTTTGAGTTGCTTCATTTCCTCAGTGAGTGCTTCCATCCGTTGGAGTTTCTGAGCGAGTTTAGTGTATGTCTGACTCTTATAACTATAAAGTTTTGCAATAACCTTGCTTGGTGATACATCCTCATATTCAATATTAGGATTATTTAGATCACGGTTTTCGCAGATCATCATTAGTTTTTTGAATTGATCAATATCCATTGGTATTTACCTCGTTAGTAGAGTATTTATCTAATTCAAGTTTTGTAGTGGACGTAGGAAGTAAGAGTCACTGTGTCATAGTTGGCCAAGCGAAGCACAGTAACGGATGACGGTTTGAGTACGCAACATGAAAACCATTTGACAACGACTTCAACTACGTACCCAAAGGATAGTTTACTATCCATACGCGGAGGCGCTAATAAATTCCGCATAATGCCCTTTATGTTGTGGTAAGGGGTCCACTACAAATTCAATTCGTGCTGATATAGTATAGTGGTATTACTACGGATTCGTAACCCGTTGACAGGAGTTCAATTCTTCTTATCAGCACCAGAAATATATTCACTAATACTTATCAAGTTTGCTTCTGTAGTGTAAGGTAGCACGACCGGATTTATATCCCGGATGCCCAGATTAGGGGTTGGTTCGAGTTCAAGTCTCGACGGAAGCACCAAATTTAATCCCCAGATTACCGAACGGTTGGGGGTTCAAGTCCCTCCGGGTGCACCAACTTTTAATAGTCAAGTAACAAAGGAAAATTGACATGACACAAAAGCGTAAAGGTTCTCGCACTATCAACGTGAATGGCGTGGAATATTCTTGGTTTCGCGGTAAGTCTGTTACTGAGATTCGCAATCTTGAGACACGCAAAACAAAGCGTATTCCTAATGAACAGATTGACAAATCTGTTGATATTGTAGTACATTGTGATTGTTGCAATGAGCCAGTATATCATGATGGTATTTTGGTCACGCATCCGGGAGTTTCTACGACTCCTTCTGCAATTCGTGAGTATATTCTAGAACAGTTTTAAAATAATGCCTGTGTGGTGGAATGCATACACACCATCTTGAGGGGGTGGCGACTGAAAGGTCATGGAGGTTCAAGTCCTCTCATAGGCACCAAATAAATTCAAAAAAGTTGTTATCTATTTATAGATTTCGCTTGCACAAAGAAACATTGTAGACTAAGAAGGAAACACAGTCTAAATAACTAAAGAAAGCAAACAGGAGTTTTTATGGCAGTACTAGCACTAGACATTTCGGGTGTCCCTCGCACGTGGGTCACCCACGACGAAGCAATTTCGTATTATGCGAAGGACCTCGTGGCATGGGCTATGGGTGATGTAGTTGCCAAGTATCGTGGTGGTACTCGTCGCGACGGTTCACAAAGTTATCTTGAAGCGGCAAGTATCATTGCTGTTAAAGGTCATGGATTTGATTTTAACAAGCACAACAAAGTCGTTCTCACGAACCGAACGCTGTTCGCTCGTGACCGTAACATTTGTGCTTATTGTGGTAATCATTTCGCAAACCACCGTGAACTTAGCCGTGATCACATTCTTCCTCGCTACCATGGTGGTCAGGATGAGTGGTCCAACGTAGTCACTGCATGTTTGCCATGTAACCAAAAGAAAGGTTGTAAGTCACTTAGAGAAGCCCGTATGGAACTTCTTTATATTCCTTATGTCCCAAATCACTTTGAAAATTTGATTCTCCAAAATCGCAACATTCTCGGATGTCAGATGGAGTATCTACTTTCTGGTGTTCCGAAGCACAGTCGGATTATTGATCTATCAGTGTAGAAAAATAATCCGACACTGCTAAACACGATTAAATATTACTAAGAGTTCATTCCTCAGTAGCACAGTGGTAGTTGCATCGGTCTGTTAAACCGAATGTCGTTGGTTCGAGTCCAACCTGAGGAGCCAAATTTCGCCCGTATGGCACAGTTGGTAGCGCAATTCACTTGTAATGAATAGGTCCGGGGTTCGAATCCTCGTGCGGGCACCATAATTTATAGTGTCAGTTTTCCTTTACTAAATAATGGATAAGTTATAAGTAAAGGAAAACTGACATGGGATTGTTTTCAAATATCGAAACACTCTGGAATAAAACAGAATCTGCAGTAGATGATGCTGTTCAAGAAGCCGAACAGGTTGTCATCAAAGATGCCAAGAGTATCTACGAGCAGGCACATAAAGATGCACTTGCTGCGAATGAAGAAGTAACACGCATCAAAGGCATGTTACAAGACGCACTAGTTAAGTCTCGTGATTTGCATCAAGTAGCAATTGATGCTGCTCAGGAAGCAAGCAATGCTGCTGAAATTGAATTTAATAAGTTTAAACAGGCAATCGTTGCGCATACGGTAGATTTTAACACTCAGTCATCGCAACTTCCAAACTAAATGTAACAAAGTGCTTGACAATAGCATTATTCGTGCTATATTCGGGACATGTTAAAGATAACTGGTTCCGTCGTCTAACTGGATAAGGCCCCCGACTTCTAATCGGGTAAGTGCAGGTTCGAATCCTGCCGGGACCGCCATTTTTTACTTGACACAGTAATTTTTCTGTGTTATTGTCAATGTATAAATAGTTTCATGGGGAGATATAATTAATTGCACCTTTATGCAAAGCATAAATACTCCTATAGGAGTATATATGTGGAATTGTAAGCATTGCAACTTAGAATTTAATTTTGATAGGAACACTGATAAAGCGAATCATTCCCGTCATTGTGACAAGAATCCTTCCAAAAATAATTCCTATAAAAATTTAAAAAAAGCACAGAATTCTAGGATTGATGAAAAATTAGGAAAACTTAGTGATTATGAGGTAGTATGCGATAACTGTAATAAAACGTTTACTGTGAATGAGCGTGAAAAACGCTTCCCCAGCAAAGAAAAATATTTTTGCAGCAGATCATGTGCCAACTCAATTGGAGGTAAGGCAAAATCGAAAAATTATTACGATGATGATTCTCTGTCATATAGGACAATTGCTTGGCGAAATCATATTAAAGAGTGTGTGGTATGTGGAGAGGATAAAGTAGTAGCAGTTCATCACGTGAATGAGAACCACTATGATAACGATCCTAAGAATTTAGTTCCTTTATGTCCTACTCATCACCATTATATGCACAGTAAACATAAAATTTTGATACAAGACAAGATTGATAAATACATAAAAGATAAATGGGGATAGGGTCTGCTAGGGGTGGACGCCTCGCTTGCACCGAGGATATTCAGGTCGGTTCGAATCCGACTATCTCCACCAAACAACATAGAATTTTTAGATGAACACACTTCACCCATTAGGTAAGGGTTATGGCTTCCCGCTGATCGAAGGTTAGAATGTAGTGTCAGTAAGTGTGTTCTTCTAAATAGTTTAATCGGGGATTGGCGCAGTCTGGTAGCGCACCTGCTTTGGGAGCAGGGGGCCGTAGGTTCGAATCCTACATTCCCGACCATAAATTACAATTCAGTAGACCTAGACTAAATAAAGTAGAGGTCTACTATGAAAGTATTTTATTGTTTAGCATGTGGTAAAGAAAATAGATGGAGTCGCAGTACTCATAATAAGTATTGTAACAACATTTGTCAAGGTAAGCATAAGTGGGAAACGCAGACTGTTCCTAGAATTGAAGAAGGTGGAGGGGTTGATCCTTCTACGCTTAAGAAATATTTAGTTGAGAAGCGCAGAGAAACTTGTGAAGACTGTGGATTAGGTAATAGCTGGAACGGAAAGTCATTAACATTACATCTTGACCATATAGATGGAAATAGCGATAACAATCTCCCAGCAAACTTGAGACTTCTATGTCCCAATTGTCATTCTCAGACTGACAATCACGGTAGTAAAGGTCAAGGGTCAAGATACAAAAAGATTACTAAACGTAACACGTACTTGAGAGAGTACAAACATAATATTAGTTAATGCCCGAGTAACTCAGTGGTAGAGTGTCTGCTTTACACGCAGAATGTCGTCAGTTCAATCCTGGCCTCGGGTACCATCTTTCACCAGGTACCACATTCAGCAAAAACTACAGACTAAGTGTCTGTAGTTTTTCATTTTATGATAAATATATAACTGTCTGACAGTAGAATTGAGAAGAAAGGTTTTATGAGTTGGCACAAGTTAACAAGCACATCCTCGTTACAGGATACCTAGCAGAAGCCCCAGCGGCAGAGTATATTACATTCCTTGCGGATTGGTTCAGCCGTTTGGTTGAAGCAGTTGATATGAAAGTATTAATTGACCCAATTTGTGTATGGTGTGACGATGAAGGAAATGAAGGAGTAACTGGTATAGTAGGAATTACCACCAGCCATTCGACCATTCATTTTTGGTCAGGTGAGCCTTCTTATTACAAATTTGATTTGTATTCATGCAAAGATTTCTCTCTTGACGCGGTAGCAGAAATGCTTAAAGAACTTGGCACTTATAAATTTACTTATACTATGGTTGATCGCACAGATGATGAACATCCTGTGATTGATTCCGGTGTTGTCACTTTTTGATTAAATACCATGCGTTCTAAGTGTTACGGCAGCACGGCTGGCTCCAACCCAGCAAGCGTGGGTTCGACTCCTACAGAACGTGCCAAATTGTTTGAAAAACTTCTTGACAATACCCCAACAATGTCATATAACGGTAAGACAGAGAGTGGAAACGCTTTCTAGTTCTTTGACATTGTTGGAAAATAATAGTATTTGTGTATTACAGATAAATAGACACGAGAGATAAACAATCTTTGGAGTCTATGTAATGGGTGCACGAATAAAAAGAACTGATGAAGAAATCATTGAGGCGGCGACTACTGCATCTTCGGTTACTAAAGCCGCCGCCTCACTTGGAATGCAATATGGTACATTTAGGATACATGCCAAAAGATTGGGAGTATTCAATCCAAACCAAGCTGGGAAGGGAACTACAAAAAAGAACCCAGCTATTCCTTTGGTGGAAATATTGGAAGGAAACCATCCCCAATATCAGAGTAATAAGCTGAGAAAGCGTCTCCTACTAGAACACGTTAAAGAACATCGTTGTGAATCTTGTGGACTTACTGAGTGGCTAGGTGATCCTATACCATTAGAAGTTGATCACGTTAATGGAATCCCACATGATCATAGGTTGGAAAACTTAAAAATGTTATGCCCGAACTGTCATGCTAAAACTGACACGTATCGTGGAAAGAATACCAAAATTAATGCGGATGTGGCGGAATTGGTAGACGCCCGAGACCGAGGAAAGCGTGAAAACGTAGAACAGGAAGACTGACGGTGCGAATCCGGAATCCTCGCCTATTAAAATCTTGTGGTCTTTTGACCGTGCGGGTTCGAGTCCCGCCATCCGCACCAAACTGATTAGATGAATGCTGTAACCTATAGTAGCTACTAGGTCCGTGGTGGATATGTGGTATAGCACGAAAGCCGGTTCGATTCCGGACAGCTTTCTTCTAATCAGTTTAGACTTGTTATGCTATTACTGCGACCTACGATTGCAAGCGTTGAAAGTAGATGTAGTATAATCCGGTAGTGCGCTGCCCGACAATAACCTTTTCGGGGGAAGATAGGGCGGAGGTTTTGGTTCAAATCCAAACTCTACGTTGCAGTAATAGCGTAACAGGTTTAATAAATTCAATACATGGAAATGAACGGCCAAAATCCACCGGACTGATAAACCGGAACCCTTCTGTGTATTGGATATTGATAGTATAATGGAGCATACGGCTAACGGGTTGGGTCACCTGATTTTCAGTCAGGAATAAAGTCGGTTCGAGTCCGACATGCTTCACCATTTATTCATTGCCCTTTCCTCTAATCGGTAAGAGAGCGGATTCTGATTCCGTCAATTAAGGTTCGATTCCTTAAGGGGCATCCATTTTATAATAATTCAAGGAAAAAATATGAATAATGTTATTACTGTAGACTTTAGTAAGAGGAACGTGAAAGAACAACAGGTAAATCCATCTATAGGAGATGGACTGACTACTTATCTAAACGGTCTACGGGAATCAGGGATTGATGAAGACGACATCTTGGATACGCTTGATGCAATCAATGATATGAAACTTTATTTAAATGCTGATCCAGAGGTTCAAAAGTTTGCTGATGGATGGCTAAAGCAGTTTCTGTGAGTTAATGGGAAGGTAAAGCCGATAGTTTGTAAATATGTGGACCGCGAATCATGTATCCAGAGTTTCAACTTCCTCCACGTGTGTTAATTGTTGGTTTTGAAAACCGTTTTGTATAAATAACTTTGAAGGAGTTTTTATATGAAACAAAAACATAATGAACATAAATTTACTGATGCTGAACTGATTGATGCGTACAATCATGATCCATATCTTGGCAGATTGGCAGTTAAATTTGGCGTGCCTATTATAACAATTTTTAGGCGCGCCCAAAGACTTAATTTAACGTTTAAAAACGGTGGCAACAACAATGGTAAATTTATTCTCGATGATATTTTACAGGACAAACATCCTCAATATCCCACTATTAAGTTAAAAAAAAGATTACTGAAAGAAAGAATTTTTGAGAACAAATGCCAAAACTGCGGTATCGTAGAATGGAATGGCAACCCTTTAGTTATGCATTTGGATCACATTGATGGAAATTCTCATAATCATAAATTAGAGAATCTTCGCATGTTATGTCCCAATTGTCATTCTCAAACAGACACTTACTGTGGTAAAAATAAATAAGGGTGAGTTGCAGATATGGTATGTTCTGCTCCCGACTGTAAATCGGGTCCCGTGTGGTAAACATTGTAGGTTCGAATCCTACCTCACCCACCAAAATAAAAAATGAAAAAAAATGAAAAAAACGAAAAAAAGTTATTGACAGCACCCATTCAATGAATTAATAAGAGTCCATCAGCAAGGCAATGTCGCTTCGCTAAACAAATGGAGATTTACAATGGATATCGGTGAAATGTATACTTTCAAGCGCACTGCTGGTCGTGGTCGTCCCTTCGTTGGCGAAGTGGTTCGCAAGGCTGGTCTCTTCACGTACATGAAGATGAAGGATGGCAATGTCGTCCCGGTCTATACCAATCGTATTCTGAACAAGTACGAGTTCACTCCGTATAACACGAAGGCTCGCCGCGAACTGGTAAGCGAATAACAAAATCCTGATGAGATTATGGTCTTGGTAGTTCTGAGACCATAATCTTTTTAAAATAATGCTCCTGTAGATCAATTGGTTAGATTGTATAATAGTGCGGGCGAGTAGCTCAGTCTGGTTAGTAGCTATCTCCTCATAAGAGACAGGTCGGGGGTTCAAATCCCTCCTCGCCCACCACATAAACAATTCAATTTATCTTTCCACAGTAACAAATTGTTTAAATTGAAATCACCATTATTTATTTGAGTTATCTCACTTTTCATTAGAAGGAATAATGGTTTATCGCTTGCGTTCCATTTGAAATAATCTTTGTCTCTGATGAATCCTTTTACTTCAACATATTCGTTTGTTTCTGTTAATAAAAAATCTGGGAAATATTGACGAGTTTTTCCATTAGCATCAATGTATGGTATGGATAAAGGTTGTATAAATGGTATATTATTAGATACCAGATATTTGGCGAACGCGAGTTCCCATGTTCCTTTGAAGGTCATCCCATTAAACACATAACTTTTTACTCTGCCACCTATATTTTTTGATGAATATGATTCTGGATTATTAAGCACTGCTAATCGCATGGCATTTGCAGTTTTTTCTCGTGCGAGCGGATCAGTGTAGTACGCCAATGAATTTTGTCTTTGTTTTTCTATAAATGCAGAATCTTCGTATATGTAACTATTTTTGAGTCTTATTTGGCGTTGTGATTCCCGATATTCTTCCGTGCGATGTATTGGTGATGCTGTTCTGAACGGTTTATCACTGCGATTTGGGTTACGCACACAGTATGGTTGATGTTTACTGATTGCAAGTTTATTTTTGTAAATTTTACCACAGAACATGCAACTATTATCTTTGTTAAATTCAGACTGAATTTTGGGAGCGATACACACTTTAGAGTTGTGGTGATTTTTTATATTATTTGCTGTGATTTCTTTTCTACATAATACACAACATACTTTATTTTTTGTTGCCATTGGCTTGTTCCTCTATAAATAACTTTGTGGGACAGCCTAAGTTTTCCTCTATAGACTGGGTTTCAAAGAGCGGGAATTCTTTGATTACCACTTGTATTTATTATTTTGTGATAATAAATGAAATTAAAAATATTATTTTCAAATTTAATGGGCGTAGCATTGGGTTGGGTCGTAGCCAACGTATCGAATGGGTGTCGAGATGTAATAGGGACGGTCCTGCGCAAGCCTTACTGGTTCGAACCCAGTTGCGTCCACCATATTTAAGGATGTATCATGACTAAGAAAATTATTACTTGCCCCGTTGGTGAGCCTGTTATTCGGGAAACAAACTGGGGATCGTCAATTATTTCATATACAAGAACTCGTACAGTTTACGTTGAAACTCATATTGATAGTCTGATTGATACTCTTAAACGAATCAAGAAAGATTATCCCGAGTTTACTGATCTTCGTCTGAATGCAGTTAACGATTGTGGTTGTTACCATGATTGTTCTTGCCCTCCCTCGTATCAGGTTTACGGTGATCGGCTTGAAACTGATTTGGAATACGATCATCGCCTTAAACAAGAAAATGAGAAAAAGATGCAACAAGAAGAGCATGATCGCAAGGAATATGAAAAACTGAAGGCAAAGTTCGGACAAGTTTAAAGAATGCGAAAGCCCCCTATACCCATGAACCCAGTCGCGAGGGTAGGTAATGACATGGTGATAGTGCATCAACTGCGGGGGACTAGGGGTGGTGATTGAACCCTAATCTGGGTGGGAGTCTCAGAGACAAAATATTTTGATAACAGCTATTGCAGTTAAATACGTATACGGAGAGGTGGCCGAGAGGATTAAGGCACCTGACTTGAAATCAGACGTAGGGGCAACCTTACCGTGGGTTCGAATCCCACCCTCTCCGCCATCAATAGGAAACGACTGCAATGAAAGTTTTATTTGTCCTGAAACGTAAGGATAATTACAATGAAGATCGCGATGGTAAGCACGTTGGATTAAGCACCGGGTTATATAACTCCGCCTCTTTTGTAAGCGATATGCTTAATGATATTGGCATTGAATCTGCAATGGAAGTTGCGATTGACAATAACTGTATTGATAGTCTCGTAAACAGACATAAACCTACTCACGTAATTATTGAGGCTCTCTGGGTTGTTCCAAGTAAGTTTGAAATCCTGCAAAAGCTACATCCAGATGTAACTTGGATTCTTCGTCTACATAGTGAAATGCCATTTATGGCTGGTGAAGGCATTGCGATGAACTGGATCGGTGAATACTCAAAAATCAGAAATATGTTGATTTCAGTAAATGCACCAAGAATGTTCAGAGAAGTTAAAATTTTCTTAAAAACAATGCATCATTGGACAGATAGAGAAGTAAATGAGAAAGTTCTCTACCTTCCAAATTTCTACCCACAAAATTACGCAAGTCCAAAGAAAATTGATCAATCAAGTCATTATATTAATGTAGGCTGTTTTGGTGCAATTCGCCCGCTCAAGAATCATCTGGTGCAAGCAATTGCTGCCGTAGACTTTGCGGAAAGCCTCGGTAAGAGAGTACGCTTTCATGTCAATGCGGGTCGCGTAGAAATGCAAGGTCAGCCAGTGGCAAGTAATATAGAACATCTGTTTGCGCATTTATATGAGCGTGGTCATAGACTGGTTAACCACGTATGGACACCAAGAGAAGAATTTCTGAAAGTTTGTGCATCCATGGATATTGGTATGCAGTGCAATTTTTCAGAAACTTTTAATATTGTAGGTGCTGATCTGATCAGTCAGGGAGTCCCAATAATTGGGACGAGTGAAATTCCTTGGTTGAGGACAGGAAAAGCAGACCCGAATAGTAGTAAAGATATTGCCCATGCTCTAACTCATGTTTACCGTCACCCATGGTTGAATGTTAAATTTAATCAGTGGTCTTTGAATAAATACACATGTAAAACTGCTAAAGTTTGGAAATCAGTATTTAAAAAGTTGGGAAAATAACATGTACAATAGGCATACACATAAAGTACGTATCCATGGATGGGAAAATGGAGAATTGATCGTAGGGCTGTTAACGTTTACATCAGAAAAAGAAGCATATGATTTTGCAACGGAAAAAAGCAAAACTTATGGACATTTGGTGAAAATTTATAATGAGTTCAATGAACTTGTTCATGAATTTGCAAGTACAGTATATAAAACTACATACGCATAACATACGGTCACAGTTTACCCATTCTTTAGTTATTTGGGAAAAGAAAGAATTAAAAAATATAGGAGTGGTGCCGTAATGGTATCGGAGCGGATTGCTAATCCGTCATACGCGTCGAAACGTATTCTGGGTTCGAGTCCCAGTCACTCCGCCAAATTTTTTTAAAATAAGTGTTGACAGATAAAGTAGCTCACATTATACCGATGTCATCAACTGATGATAACAAGGATTTTTTAAAATGAGTCGTACTAAGCGCACTGGTTGGACTGCTATTACTGGTTCCGACGAAGATAATCGTGGCATTCGCCATCATGCAACCAATGACTGGTTTTCTAAGAAGAATGCTTGTCGCGGTTCTTCGGATGACGACTGGGATGAATATTGGGGCCGTGATAAGCGCGGCGTGAAGCAGATCACCCGCCGCCGCACCCGTCGCCAACAGAACGAAGATTTTTCGTTTGATGAATATGATTTTGATTGACAATTGTTCTATTCCTGATTATAAAGAATCATCAACGAAACAAATGGAGTTGCAAAATGTTTATCACACTGAATGCTGTGTCCACGGGTAAGCCCGTGATCATCAACACTGCTCATATTATTGGTGTTGTTCAGGACGGTGATGACGTTTGGGTAGCTAGTTACAAAGGTCAGGACGCGCTCAAGGTAATTGAAACGATTGATCAGATTCAACAGATGCTGACGCGGGCAGAGTTGCTCGTTATTTAATAAAGTTTAATGCGACGGTGGCAGAGTGGCCCAATGCAAACGCCTGCAAAGCGTTAAGGTCGTGTGTTCGAATCACACCCGTCGCTCATAGAGTCCTCTAGGCATAAATAGATGCTATCCCAGATGGATGGGAACGCGGTAGAGTGGTTAAAAAATAAGTAGTCTCGCGGTTTTCCGAGGGGCAGGGAAAACCTAGTTCCGCCCGAAACTCACTGTTAAAAAGACTTGTGCAACTTACACAAGACACTATTATTACGTTAGGGAGGAATTAGGTACAATAGTTGTAAACCGAGAAAACGCCGAGCCTGTGAGTTAGAGGAAGAAGTTCCCGAAACAAAGAGGCGGAGTAAGTATCCCGCTATTGTGGTAAGTTTTCCTGTCACGCGGTAAATCGCGAATAATGCACCTGTAGCTCAGTGGGAGAGCAAAGGGCTGGGCTAAAAATGACTTTCTTGCTAAAAAAGATGCACATAAAATAGCTTGTGTATGTGAACAAAATAGTGTAGAAGTAGTTATACTAACACATGATTGCTTAAATGAAGAATATATAAAGAATTTGGTTCTGTAGTTAAACGGTATAACGACCGACTGATAATCGGTCATTGGAAGTTCGATTCTTCCCGGAACCACCATTGATATGTGGCAGGGTTTCAACTCTTGCCAGGTGCACCAATTTTAAACTCAAGGTATATAATGTCAGAATTGATTAATAGAACCAGACAGCCAGTAAGAATTCTTACTGCAATGCCAACAGATACCAATCCAGATGGTGACATTTTTGGCGGCTGGTTAATGTCGCACATGGACCTTGCTGCAGGCGCTCTTTGCAAGCGTAGAGCAGGAGGAAGAGTTGTTACCGTAGCAGTAGAAGGCTTTAAATTTCTTGCCCCAGTCAAGGTCGGTGATGAAGTTGTAATCTACGTTGATATTATGAAGACGGGCACATCATCAATGCATTGTAAAGTTTGCACATATGCAATGGCAGGATGCACTGGTGAAGAAACCAAAGTCTGTGAGGCGGTATATGTCTTTGTATATATTGACAAGGACGGAAAGCCCACACCACTTCCTTAAGACACGGACCCTTAGCTCAGTAGGTTAGAGCATCGCACTTTTAATGCGGTTGTCCTGGGTTCGAGTCCCAGAGGGTCCACCATCTTATTTGCATAAATACATAATGCAAATAAAACATCTTCTTGAAGCAATTGATCAAACCAGTTTGTTGGCACAGGACACATATAGCCTGTTGTCCAAAGATATTGATCGCTTTATCCGTGCAAATGCAGAACGTATTTTTAACTCGGTGGGCGAGGATGACTATCTGAAAAAGATGGATGTGATAGATAAGCAAAAACAAGAAGTTCGTGATCAATCCCTTGATTGGAAAGAAGAAGACAAACTTCTATCAAGATTATCTGATAAAGAACAAACACTAAGTGGACAGGTTCAGAGCAAACTGTATGACAGTGATCCAGACCCTGAAATTATAGAAGATTTCATTGATACGCTTGAGCTACATCTACAGGATTTGGCTCGTGATTACATGGAAGCGCAATTCGGCAAGGTTGAAAAATATAATAAAGATGAACCTTACGATGAAATAAAAAATAAAAATCTATACTGGCTGCAACATATTATCGTGCAGATTGACACAAAAAGTAAAGATAAAATGACTGGACAACCAAAAACTGGCGGCGGATATTTTAGTAAGTATCCCCGAAGGGATAACGTTCATAGCAGATCATCACAGAACATAGATTTAAGTAGTGAAATAAGCAACCATATTAATATCTATTCATCTGTTGCAAGTCTCTGGGAAGTATTGATTCATAGACTATTAGAGCAGGACTCAATTAATCGTTATGGTGATTCTGGATTTGATAACCCCATTCCTGCCTTCATAAAACCGATAATTAGCGTGTTTGTTCATGAAGTTGTGCATATGGAACAGTTTGCTCGTGCCAGTATGAAGCAGCAAAAAACCGATAAGGGTTTCAGACGGGGAGATTACTCAATGATTCCGAATCCTGATCAGCCTCGCCCAAAGTTAAAATCATATGACAAATCAGACACTCGTGGGCCTGAAAAACAAAAAGGTGGCTACTATAGAAACTATCGCGGCGGCAGGCGCGGCAATGAAACTTATGATATTGAAAACTATAGACACAATTTAGATCGCTGGGCAGCATATCTTGGTTCAGTAAACGAAATTGAGGCACACGCTGCTCACTTGGCAACTGAATTATATACGGACTTCATGTCAAATAATCCATTTCGTTATGCATATTATTCAGCAGATGAAAAACAGAGCAGAATTAATGATTTTATTGATCATGCAATTGAGAATGTTAAGTGGGGCTATATGCCTAAAAACTCTTATGAACAGATAATAGCAACAACAGCACGAGAAGCCGCAAAGAATCCAAATCCAACCCCAAGAGAAAAACAGTTTCTCAAGGTTTGGAAATTGTATCTCAAAAAAGTTATTAAACATTTGGAAAGCTACAAGAAACCGATTCCTCAGGAAAAACTCTGATATAAGATTTCATTTTGTGCTTGACATGTGTTTCAAGTTACAGTAGAGTGGTCTCAACAGGACAGAAACAAGTTGCTGTCTAGAAAAAGTAGTGATATTGATTAACGGACAATTAGCTCAGTAGGTAGAGCAAACGCCTCTTAAGCGTTAGGTCCTCGGTTCAAGCCCGAGATTGTCCACCAAAAACGAGAGGTAGTAGACAATCTGGTCTCTATTACCTCTCGGCTTGTTGTTACCCATTTATGAATTGATTAGGCAGAACCAGACTGTGATGATTGATTTGGGTAGGTATTCGCGGACAAAGCCGACTGCGGAAGGCGAGACGGACAAGCAACCGAAGACGATCCGTGTGGGCTTCGGTGAACATTTTAAAGACCCTGCGTAATGCGCGCGTGAAACAGGGGAGTAACTGAGCATCGGAAGTGGTTGCGCCGATTAGATGACGGGGTAAAAAGCCCAAGTTGACCACGAATTTGAAAAATTAATAAAGGAGATAAACAATGTCAGGAATGACTTTAGCCAAAACAGGAAAACGATATACCAGACTTGAATGGATGGCAATGAGTTCAGAGGAACGTGATCAGTTGCTTGCAAAATCAGGGCCAGCGTATACCGATGAAGCATGGCAAAAACATCATGGTGTCGTTAAAAACCGAAAGCGATAATATGAAAAATGATGATGTTTATAGTGATCTTGTAATTGACTTGGTGTCGAATTGCGGTATGAATATGTTTGACGCACGTAAGGTAGTTAATTATCTTCGTGGAGAAGGTATTTTAGATTCCGACACACTGAAAAAATATTACTTTGAGGCGCGGCGATAACAATGAATAGTAGTCACACCGTGATCATTGATCGCCAGTTGTGGCGAACGCTGGCATTAACATATTGTCCTATGGACAATATGACTAAGGTAATGTATAATCAATATGGTTTGGTCCGAAAACCAATTACCCGCATTAGTGATCCATTTCTTTATGATGTTATTGATGAACAAAAATACTTGATATTCTTATTGAGGTGGAAATAGATGAAACACAAACTCTACTGTATCTTTGCTCGTGAAAGCGTAGAGAAGATGAATGGCATTCGTGGTAAGATGTGCACCCAAGCAGGTCATGCCTATCTTCATGCTTATTGGGATTCGTTGAATCCTGAGAAGTGCTTTATAGATCAAGTGCGAGCGTACATGACTAGCGACCATGCTTACAAGATCACGTTGATCGTAGATACGGTTGATGAACTTCGCGCTATCCAAGAGAAGTATAAGGATATCTGCGGTACGAGTCTTGTAACGGATGCTGGATTCACGGTGTTCAAGGATGAAGCCGGTAACCCCCTTCCCACAGTAACATGCTTAGGGGTTGGTCCAGTCAGCGAAGACAACATTGGGGATGATCTTAAAGCATTAAAGACTTTTACTTGAGCGTTAGACTAAAAAGAAAGTGAAAACATGAAAAAAACTGCCATTAAAGTGCGCAAGTACGAATCATCAGATGTTAGGCGTCTAAAACAGCGAATCAAGGATATCGAATTAGAAAATGCCGATCTTCGCAACAGGTGTTCTAGAATGTATCATGCATGTGTTACTGCCGAGAAAGCACTGTATGACATGTCAATTCGTGAAGGAACAGTACAGATCGCCTGCAATAATTTAATTGATGCTGTTAGAAACTCTTCAGTTTATCACGCAGAAAAACCCAGAATGGCAATCAGCGCCGCTCTTGCAGCCGAAGCTGAAAATTTCAGAGATAAATCTAGATATGTTGCTGACAGAAACTATGCCAATGGCAGATCAGATTTAAATTACACCCAAGGATATATCCCATATGCCTAAAATTTCGCGCTAATCTACTTGGGTGTGTATTCCCTATTTGTTCTCACGCCACTCATTCACGATCTACATCATCAAACCCGATCATAGCCCTAAACCAATCCCCACTGAGTCACCGACACGATTGACACGCTGGAGTGCGATTGCCAAGGTCTGATCAACGACGAATGGAGTGGTGGTTAATGTCAGACGGGTTGCCTGAAGAGCCTCAAACCAGTGAAACGCTTACGTATCTTACGCTGGCAGAAAAGGTCTTGAAGGAAGCAGGCAAGCCGCTCACAGCAAAAGAAATTTGGCGAAGGGCTTATGAGGCTGGCTATCATAAATTGCTGAGCCAGTTTGCCAGCCGTGGAGTGCCTGCAACACCAATAAATAGCCTACAGGCGCAACTTGGCGGTAATATAAAGAATGATTCGAATACAGCATTCTACCAAGTTCCTAATGTTAGCCCGCTACAATATTGGCTTACGTCATCGGATGCGCCAGAGACAATATTAGAAATAAACAAAAAGGCAGAAGAAGAGTCTCTTGCAGTTGAAATTGAATCCGATTCCACTGATGTGAGTGCCGATGATGATGCTATTGGCTATACAGAGAAGGACATTCATCCATTCTTAGTATGGTATGCCGAAACATACATGAAAATTAAATGCAAAACTATAGATCATACAAAAAGCAAAAAGAACATAACTACGTCTGAATGGAAGCACCCTGATATAGTCGGGTGCTATTCTCCATTTAGCAAATATAAAACCGGAAAGGTTAAGCAATTTGGTCGCGTAAATAGCGCAGACATAATGCTACTTTGCTCATTTGAGCTGAAGACATATATAACAAAAAATGATATAGCCCAGTATTTTTTTCAAGCCGTATCAAATTCTTCTTGGGCTAATGAAGGTTATCTTGTCGCTGCTGAAATAGATGAGGATGTTCGTGATGAATTGATCGTTTTGTCACGATCATTTGGTATCGGCATTATGCTAATTGATATGAAATCACCCGGAGACTCAGAAATTATTTCTCCAGCAAGGAGAAAATCAGAAATTGACTGGGATCGCCTTGATGAAATTTCCGCTATCAACGTGGATGTTGAGCGATTTGTTGAAGCCTGCCATGAAATAATGACGGTTGATGAGAGGCTTCTTAATGCTCAGTGGTATAGAGAGCACTTTGATGAAGTGAAGCCATCTTCCGAGGCGCTTGTGAAGGGGTGGGAAGATGCACATAATGAGCGCATAAAGAACGGAAAGGTGGTTGTTGGGCGCAAGTCAAAGCGAACCAAGAAAGGTGCCAAAGATGATCCTGATCAAAGATAGCGCTTGTAGCGACCAGTCGTCCACAATTTCCTAATGGAAAAGCGCAGAGGTTCGTAATTTCCGTGATGATCAAACACCATCATATACGGGTTGAGGCTTATTTGCTTCAGTAGCGCCTCTATGTATTCCTCATCATTATCGCCAAGAACTATATCATCATTTTGTAAAGCATCGTCTAATTGTTCAAATATTTTTTTTATTTCAGGATATTTACCGATAAGATCAGTTATACGCCAAGTGCCATCATCGTCGCCATCATCCCACCCATCATCTTCGGGCGGTTCCAAAAACTCATTAAGCCCTGATAATTTCCTAATTCTATTCAATTCATCTGACATGATAAACGTATCTCCTTATGATACGTTTATTTATGCTTATCAGAACGAAAGCGCGTTTTTCAGAACCGCTTCGCCATTGACGCTTTGAGCGATGGCACGAACCCAGCCCATGTAGTTTGCAAGGTATTTGCTGGAAACACCGCGACAGCGGATGTTGATCAGAGCCTTCGCCTGCCCGTGATATGCGTTCACGCGACCAAGCCCGATAGCACCCTTGTTGATGGGCTTGTCACAGAAGCCCTTGCGAGGGGCAATGACGCGATGCTCTGCACCAGCCGCTACCGCGACATTGTGGTAGGCAGGAAGCCCGTCAGAGCAGAGCAGCGATCCCTCAGCAATGGTCCCCGCCAGTGCCGCTTCAATCTGACTCCGATTACGC
>Ga0208253_1000040_pt1 | contig 58535 bp, 49 predicted proteins | sample CryBogCBE10Oct08_FD_184573 | JGI IMG/M metagenome (GOLD analysis project Ga0208253, IMG submission 184573) | Freshwater microbial communities from Crystal Bog, Wisconsin, USA - CBE10Oct08 (SPAdes) | ecosystem: Environmental > Aquatic > Freshwater > Lake | place: Crystal Bog, Wisconsin, USA...
TTCGACCTCTAACGTACGAAACCCCTAAACAGATGCTGCCGCTCATTGGACGTCCAATGATCGAATGCGTTTTCGAGTCACTTGCGAAACACGGCGTTACCGATGCGGTGCTTTCGCTCGGTTACTTACCAGACCGGTTCATTGAGAGCTATCCAGAAGGCGTCATTGCTGGGGTTCGAGTTACATATGCCGTTGAGCCAGAACCACTGGACACTGCTGGGGCAATTCGCTTCGCCGCCGAGCACGCTGAAATAGATGACACTTTTCTTGTAGTTAATGGTGACGTATTAACGGACCTTGACGTGACAAGACTCATTTCTTTTCACAGAGCTCACGGGGGAGAGGGAACCATTGCTCTTCATCCAGTTGGTGATCCTTCAAGGTATGGCGTTGTGCCAACGACACCCGATGGCCGTGTTATCGAGTTCGTAGAGAAGCCTGCTCGCGAAGACGCTCCAACAAATCTCATTAATGCTGGAACGTATATCTTTGAGCCAAGCGTTCTCTCTCGCATTGCACCAACTGGGCGAGTAAGCGTTGAGCGTGACACATTTCCAGCGCTCGCCAAGGATGGTGTCCTTTACGCCATGCCCGATAACGCCTATTGGATTGATACCGGTACTCCACAGACTTACCTTCAATCAAACATTGATGTTCTTACAGGCCGCGACAAAATTACCTCCTTCAGCGGCATTGTTGATGGAACGTGGATTCATCCACAAAGCCGAGTTGACGCGTCAGCGCGATTTGTTAACTGTGTAATTGACAAAGATTGCTACGTCGGTCCAAACGTTGTTATCGAAAATTCCGTCTTGCTTCCTGGCGCGGTCATCGAAGAAGGGTCTGTAATTAAGTGGTCGATTATTGGTCCTGAAGCAGTGATTGGTAGTTTCTCAACGCTTGGTGCGACGTGTGTTGTTGGCGCCAAGGAACATGTGGCTCCAGGTTCGTCGCTTTCTGGTGACGTGCGCCTGGGCGGCGTGTAGTTACCTGAACAAGTCGTTCGAAGCAGGGCGAATGACGTCTTCTTTGACTGAACCCTCACCAAAGTAAGACTCATCAAGGCCGCGAAGTATTGCAAACGGCGTTCCTTCGCTTTTGCCCAGCACCAAGTTCGCTGCTCCCGCAATCTCGTCAATGATCGCAACTTCAGTCACTTCTAGAACTCTGCCTTCAGCGTCAAGAGTGCCTCGAAGGTCGAGGATGGGCTTTAATCCTGCTGAACCAAGCGCCACGTCGGTAACGCCAGTGCGCCACACACGACCAAAGGTGTCAGTGACCACCACGCCAACTTCGACTCCGGTGCGTCTCGCTAGTTCAGCGCGAAAGCGCCTGGCTGAACGGTCAGAGTCCTTGGGAAGCAACACTGCCGTGCCCTCAGCTGTATTTGAGAGATCGATACCGGCATTGGCATTGACAAAGCCATGGTGTGTTTCAGTGATTCGCATTGGACCGCGACGGCGGATAACTCGTTTTGATTGTTGACTGATGAGCTGGTCTTTGTGCTCGTCGGTTCCATCAAAAGCAACCACTTGACCTTCGGATTTGGAAACAATCTTGCTCGTCACAGTCACCAGGTCATGATGCTGAAGCGTGTGGCCACCCGCTGTCAGTGCATCAAGAAAGAGCGTGACTAAATCGTCACCTTCGTTTACTTGTCCGACACCAAGAATTGGGAAAATGCGAACTTCGTTCATGAAAGTACTGCGGTGGCGAGTTGTTTGGCGTGATCAGGGTTGGCCATGATTGTTGTGGTGACAATGACGTTCATTCCAAGCGCCTTGATTTCATCTGCCTGCATAGCATCTTGTTCATCAATGATGAATGTTCCAACGAGTTCTTGGTAGTACTTCGCAACCCCTACGCAAGAGACGTCGTGTCCGAGTTCATTGAGCAGGCGGTCAGCAGGGCCCTTAAGTGCGGCTCCATTGATGATTGGAGAAACAGCGACTACGTCACTGCGCCGATCGCGAAGAATCTCACGGATACCTGGGACCTGAAGAATTGGCTCAATTGAAATGAGTGGATTTGATGGAGCGATAACAATTCGAGTTGCAGTTTTTAGAGCCTCAATAGTTTCTGGCGTTGGTAAAGATTCCGATGCGCCACTAAAAGAAATGGAACGTACCGCGACACCGTGGTGATGGCGGACAAAGTATTCCTGGAAGCTAAGGGTTCCTATTTCTGTAGTGAAAACTGTTGAGAGAACATCATTTGTTACGGGTAGTAGTCGAATGTCAACGCCAAACTTCGCACACAGCTCTGCTGCAACTTCAGTCTTCGTTGCCCCTTCACTAAAACGCTGCGTGCGGTAGAGGTGTGTTGCAAGGTCACGGTCACCGAGGCCGAACCAAGATTCTCCGCCGAGCTCGCCCAGTTCCTTCATCACTCTCCACGTCTCGCCGTTGAGGCCCCAACCGAGTTCTTCGTTGTTGAGTCCACTGAGTGTGTAGCTAATGGTGTCAAGGTCTGGACAAATGCTGAGCCCGTGCAGAACGAGGTCGTCACCGACGTTGACAATGGCAGTTAAATCCTTGGCCTCGAGGGTGCCACGTAAAGCTCGCAGTAGTCGTGCGGCGCCTACGCCACCGCTTAGAACAGATATCACTCTCGAAACCTTAGGGGCGCTTGGGTAGGATTGAGTGTTGTGAGCAATAACTCGTTAGTTTCAGGGTGGCCAGGGGCCCCAGCCGCCGTGGCATTCCGCCTAGATGGCACAGCAATGGTCCGTGCGGTCGAAATTGGTGACCTGAGCGAAGTGCGTCCCTGGGCTTCAGTTTCGAAGATGGCAGTCTCGTACGCCTTTGGTGTGGAGTTTGACTGGGAATCTTGCAAGCCATCAACCCACGCTGGTCCCGTAGGGTCGTTCATTGCAAACATGCTTTCTCACTCCAGTGGCCTCGGTCTCGAAGAAGGTGACCCCGTTACCCAAGTTGGCAAAAAGAGAATCTATTCAAATGTTGCAATCAACAAAGTCGTAAAAGAAGTGATTGGAGATCACGATCCAGCGAACTGGCTTCGAACAAGAGTTTTTGAAGGTTTAGGAATGAACAGTGCGAGTCTCCAAGGTCGCCCGTCAGATGGCATCAATGGTTCAACAGAAGACTTGGTCAAGTTTGCTAAAGCATGGCTACTCGCGCAAGGTATTTCTGAAGCAACTCGCAATCGACTCATAACCCCTTACGCTCCACAACTCGATGGCATTGTTCCAGGCTTTGGAAGCTTCTCTCCATGCCCATGGGGTCTTGGTCCAGAAGTTCGAGGAACAAAAGAGCACTGGATGGGTGACTGGCCAGAAGATAGTTTCGGTCACTTTGGTAAAAGTGGTGCACTCATACTCATGAATGTGCGAGAAAAGATTGCTGTTGTCGCGACGAGCACTGAAGACTTCGGTCCGTGGGCTGTCGAGTTATGGCCACAGTGGGTAAGTGAAATGCGCAAGCGAGCACTTGGTTCGTGAGCCAACAAAGCATGAAGCGAACCATTGCAATCTCAATTGATCAGCTCTACCGTGATCAACCTGGTGGGATTGGCACGTATGTTCGAGGTCTTTTGCATGGGCTCAGCCAAGTCGGCGGTGACGAAATCGTAGGCCTCGCGCCTCGTGGCAACGTTCCAAGTGGCTTAGAACTGAGTTCAGTTTCAAAGGCTCCCTTAGGTGTGAAACTCCTAACGCGAACTTGGCCAAGTTTCTCACTAGGAGTTCCAAAGAACGCAAGTGTGGTGCACGCAACTTCAATGGCAGGTCCGTTTGATGGAGGAACAAGTGCCATTCATTCAGTAGCGATGCACGACTTGCTATGGCGTGATGAACCAAGTGCAACAACCAGTGCAGGGATCGCCTTTCATGAGCAACGCCTAGAACTACTCGCACGAAAAAAGAACATCCGAATTTTTACTTCCTCACCCGGGCTAAAAGAGCGACTCGTTGTTGAAGGATTTGAAGCTTCACGAATAGTGCCTATTCGCCTTGGTGTTGATGATGAATCTGTTGCGCCGGCGAGTAGTGCTCAGGTTCGTGAAATGCTCTCGAAGCTTGGCGTTACTGGTCCCTTTACTTTTTACGCGGGAACACGTGAACCAAGAAAGAATCTTGCGGCACTTATTGCAGCGCACCGCCGAGCTCGCGCCACGACACCAGAACTTGGGCCCCTGGTCATCTCTGGATCAAAGGGGTGGGGAGAGGTATCGACTGAAGACGCTGTCGTAGTGGGCCTGGTTGACTGGAACATGCTGAAGGGCCTCTACCGAGACTGTGCAGTCTTCGCCTATGTTCCTCGTGCTGAAGGATGGGGGCTTTCGCCAATTGAGGCGCTTAATGCCGGCGCACGAGTAGTTGCCAGCACGACAACGCCAAGCGTTAATAAAAACGAGAATGTTGTGCTGGTAGATCCACTTAGTGAGGACTCAATTGCCGATGGGCTCATTCGAGCGCTGGCCCTTGACGAGCACGATGAAAAAAGAAAGCAATCAGTCTCTGAGTTCACGTGGAAAAACTGTGCCCTCGATCATTTAGCGGGATGGGCATGAGAGTAGCTCTTGACGTTTCTGCAGTGCCGCAAAAGATTGCAGGGGTGGGGCGTTACATTGCCGAAATTGCTAGGCGCCTTCCCGAAGCTGGTGTTGACACCACTCTTGTTACAAGAAAGAATGACGCGCAGCGCTGGTCGAATGTATCGAGTGCCAAGCTTTCACCAGTTGTTCCTGACAATCGCGTACAGCGCCTCGCCTACGAGGCATTACTTCTTGGATCAAGTGGTGCTGCCAAGAATGCAGATGTCTGGCACGGTCCCCACTACACAATGCCTCATGGTTCAAAAACTCCTTGTGTGGTGACAATTCATGACCTGATGTTTTTTACCAATCCTGAGTGGCATGAAAAGTCCAAGGTGGCGTTCTTTCGTCGTGCAATTTCCTACTCGGCAAAACACGCCAAAGTCTTGGTGAGCATCAGTGACTTTACGGCGCGAGAAATCGATGAGTTTTTACCTGGGCATGCACCAGTTGTTGTTGCACCGCTTGGCGTTGATCTAGTTCGCTTTAGCACTGATGCTTCAAATGATCGTTTGCTGTTTGAACAACACTCTCTTCGCAGCGATGTGCCGTATGTTTTCTTTCTTGGGACCATGGAACCTCGAAAAGGTCTCGACGTCCTTCTTCGCTCATTCGCTGAACTCTCCGCTCAAGACCCAGAAGTCGAGCTCTGGCTGGCTGGTCAGTCAGGCTGGGGACTTAAGGATTTAGAAGCACAAATTGCAGCGCACCCTGCATCGGCGCGCATCAAGCAACTTGGATTTGTTGATGAAGCGGTACTTCCAGCGCTGCTCCGCCAAGCCCGATGCGTTGCCTACCCATCTCGCGGCGAGGGTTTCGGACTTCCAGTGCTTGAGGCTTTGGCCTGTGGCGCATCAGTAGTCACGAGTCGTGGCACAGTCATGGAAGAAATTGCGGGACCGACAGCGCAGTTAATTCCAATCGGAGATAGCGCTGCTCTCACCGCTGCTCTCAGCGAGGTTGTGGCTAGCAGTGATTCATTACGTGCTCAGCGTTCGCATGAAGCGAGAGAGCGTGCTCAAACCTTTACGTGGGAGCGCTCTCTTCACCAGCACATAGTTGCGTACGAGCAGGCTAAATAAATGCGCGCCGTAATTACTGGAGCTAATGGTTTTGTAGGAAGACATCTCCGTTCACATCTCGAACTGCATGACGATGAAGTTCTGGGGATTGACCGCGAATGTGACGTTACTGACCTGCAAAGTATCTCAACAGTCATTTCTGGTTTTGAACCTGACGCTATCTATCACCTCGCTGCGCTCACCCACGTTGGAGACTCCTGGGACCATCCAGAAGAATTCAATAGAGTGAATGTCGAGGGCACCAGAAACATTCTCACGAGTGCAGCGATGCTTACGCACCCTGCGAAAGTTATATTTGTCAGCACAGCTGACGTGTACGGTGTGGTGTCCGAGTTGGACCTTCCACTTGATGAAGATCGAGTCGCATCTCCTGCAAATCCATATTCTGAGAGCAAACTTGCGGCGGAGATGCTCTGTCGGGAGGTTTCTGGCTTACAAGATGTCGTCATTGCTCGTCCGTTTAATCACATTGGCCCAGGTCAGTCGCCACAGTTCGTAATTCCTGCGCTGATTTCTCGACTTCTCAATGCCGCCGCAGAGCAAACTACTGAAATCCCAGTAGGCGATTTGTCGACTCGCCGTGACTTTTGTGATGTTCGTGATGTCGTTAAGGCTTACCGGTTGCTCATTGAGCATGGCATGAGCGGCGAGGTGTACAACATTGCCTCTGGAAAAGATGTGGCGATTGAAGATATCGCTCACCAGCTCGTAGCGCTACTCGCACCAAGCGTAGAGCTCGTTGTTGATGAAACATTGCTTCGTCCAATTGAGATTCCGGTGATGCGCGGAAGTTATAAAAAAATTCACGCAGCGACGAATTGGCAACCTTCAATAAGTTTGGAAACCTCATTGGGCGATGCAATCAGCGAACTTCGCAGCATTTATCCTAAAAATCTGTAATTATTTCCTTAGAACACTGTTTTTTCAGTATTTAAGCGACTGAATTTTTCGCACAATAGAACTAGCCTTGTTATCTGATGGAATCCCGCGCTCCGGCCGTCGTTGCCGTCGTTGTTACCACTGGCCCAGGGCCTGGTCTTGAAGTCACTTTGGCTTCACTGGCCGCTCAGGACTACGAGGAATTAAGCCTGCTCGTCATAGCGAACGGGGAGCATGACAACGTCACTGAAAGAGTTGCTGCAATAGCTCCAAAGGCTTTCGTGCGCACCCTTGACGAAAATAAGGGATTCGGTGCGGCCTGCAACGAAGCAGCCCTGATGGTTGATGGCGCCGCCTTCTTTTTGTTCTGCCATGACGATGTTCGTCTCGAGACGAATGTTGTCCAGATGATGGTGGAAGCTGCATTTAGGACGAATGCGGGGATTGTCACCCCCAAGGTGGTTCAATACGAAGACCCCATGGTGCTGGTCCACGTGGGCCAGACCTCTGACCGCTTTGGCGTCGTTCAAGAACGCGTTGATATGGGTGAAATCGACCACGGCCAGCAAGACCTGGAGCGAGACGTCTTTGTAGCTCCTGGTGGAGTGACGCTGGTTCGTTGTGACCTTTTTACGACACTTCGCGGGTTTGATCCGCTCATCCCAGTACTCGGTGAAGACCTTGATCTCTGCTGGCGAGCACAAGTAGCTGGCGCACGTGTAGTTGTAGCCCCGAGTGCAAAAGTTGCTCACCGCCAAACAATTGCAACGGGCGAGCGCACGGTCAGCGCTGTAGGAACCAGAAGGCGTAGTCGTCAAGATCTTCAGCGACGTCATCAATTAATGGTTGTGGCAACTGGCTGGGGAAGGGTTACGACTCTTCTGACCCTGCCACTGCTGGCGGCCATGGACTTGTTCGAGTTTTTCCTCGCACTCTTCACTGCAGACACTGACCGAGCTGGAGCAATCGTCAGCTCATGGTTGTGGCTATTCAACAATCGAAAACGAATTCGCGAGCGTCGGCGACTACGTGGACAAGTGCAAGTGCTTTCTGATAGCGAACTTCGCCGCCTGCAAGTTGGTGGCGCAAGTCGACTGAAGCGCTTTACTACTACTTTGTTGCGAGAAGGACTCGATAGAGCTCGTGGTGTTTTGCCAGAACTAGTTGACTCTTTTCAAGAGTCAACTAGTTCTGGAGAAACTTCGGGAGTTGGATTTGCTGCGGCATTCTCAGAAAGCGAAGAGTTTGACGAGATCAGAGAAAGCGATGAGATTTCTCTTAGGCGTAGGGCCAGTCGTATCCTCACTTCATTTCGAGCACAGGCCGCAGCGATTGTTGCAGTTGCGGTGTTCTGGCTAATTGCCACGAGAAACCTGGCAGTGATGCCGCTGCCGCTAATTGGACGATTAGCGCCGCTTGACTCATGGTGGTCAACCTGGAGACACTTCTTCGCTTCATGGTCTCCAAACGGCCTTGGGACGGGTACCCCTGGAATGCCTGGTTATGGCGTGCTGGGCTTTGCTGGAACATTCGTCTTCGGTCGTATGGGGATTCTGCCTCGTCTCGCGCTCATCTTCGCTATTCCTGCAGGTTCAATAGGCATTGCTCGACTCCTAAAGAACCGTGTTTCTAATCGTGCACGGATTGTTGCATCAATCGCTTATTTGGCCATGCCTCTTGGGCTGAACATGATTAGCCAAGGCCGTATTGATGTACTTCTCTTCGTAGCCGCGGCTCCATTTATTATTCGACGTCTTTTCGAACTACTTGCAATTCCAAGTTTTAGAGATGGCGCCTATCCAGCTCCAGTTCATTTTGGTCTACAAGGTTGGAGAGGCACCGAAGCCGGACAACGCACAGTTCTTGTCATGATCATTGCGCTTGTCAGCGCCATGGCGCCAGCAACATTGATTGCAGTTCTTGTCATTTTTGTCGGAATTAGTACTGCACGATTCTTTGAATCAGATGAGAACTCTTCGCGCGTGCGCCCATGGCGGACACTGCTTTCGATACTTGGATCAGTTTCAATTTTCTTGCTTCCACTCACTATCAATGTTGTCTTTGCTGGTCGTCGAGCTTTGGAGACTTTTGGAACTGCACGAGGAACATGGGCGGCGCCCTCATTCGCTTCACTTCTTAGAGGAGCCGATGGAAACCTTGGCCACTCGTGGGCTGCATGGCTACTACCACTAGTTGGTTTATTGAGTTTCTTCGTCTGCCAAGGAATTCGTCGAAACATAGCAAGCAAAGTCGCAGCAATTGCGACACTCTCGCTGGTACTTGCGACTCTTTCACTCCATCACTGGATGGGTCCATTCACACCTGACGTAGATGTTCTGCTTGCGCTGTATATGGCAATGATTGCATTGTTGGTCGGACTTGGAGTCAGCGCACTGGAGAATGACCTAAAGCAAGCAGGCTTTGGCTGGCGTCAAATTTTTGCGGGATTTCTGGTTTCAATGTTGGTCATAAGTACAGCTCCGTTCCTGCTGAGCTCTGCTAGTGGCCGCTTTGATCTTCCGGCGAACAGCGTGGCTCAGTCACTCAGTTCACTTGCTCCAAGCAATAGTGGTTCGTACCGCGTGCTCTGGCTTGGAGACCCAACCGTGCTTCCAGTTGCGGGATGGTCAGTTGCTCCTGGGCTTGAAGCAGCAACCACGATGAACGGTTTGCCATCGGGATCAACCTTATTTTCACCTCCAGATTCGAGCACGAGTGATCTTCTGTTGACTGACGTGAAGCTTGCGCTTCACGGTCGCACTGTTCGACTCGGCTCACTCTTGTCGAACATGGGCGTTTCGACAATTGTTGTTATGAACGCTTCGTCACCAGAGCTTGCTGGTGTGCAGTCAGTGCCACTTCGCCCAGTTCCAAACACTTTGAGCACAGCACTTCGCCAGCAATCTGACTTGGCCCTTGAATTGAAAACGTCTTCAGTTGAGGTGTACGCAAATACCAAGTTCGCAGGGCTTATCAGCGCAACTAGCGATGGCTCAATTTTGGTTCCAGTCGCAGCGAATATCGGCACTCAGGGTCACTTGAAAATGCCTGCATCAACGAGCGTGCGTGTAGTTGCAGGCCTTGCGCCAGCCGGGGCGTTTGCACTTACCGTCAATGGAAAAACGGTCCCAAGAACGACTGCTGATGGTTGGGCGCCAAAGTATCAACTGGGCTCAGTTCAAGGGAATGAGAAAGTTGAAATAGATCTGCACCAGTTTCCTCTCAATGGTCTTCTCGCTTTGTTCACGCTGGGACTATGGGCCATTGTGTGGCTTGGCTTTGGATGGATTCACCGCGTTGAGTGGCTGTTCAATAGAAGAAATCGTCGAGTTGTTGTAGCTGTCAATGAATCGGTGGAAAATGAATAACCTTCGTCGCCTCCCACTCGCTGTATTCCTTGGCGCAGCACTCATCCTCACGGCAATCGTCAGCACAATCTTTACTGGAACGAATCCTTCTCAGTTCGCTTCTGGAACATTAGAAGCCTCGTATGCAGAATCAACTGGACTGCACTGTTCGGGACTCACGTCTAGTGCGGTTACTTTTTTTAATACCACCTCAGAATCGCACAAAATTTCGGTCACCTGGATCACAAATAGTGGAAGTAGTGGAAGCGCCACTTCAAAATTGGCAGCACACGCAAACTGGAGAATTTCCGAATTTGGAAAGGGCAGCGTGTTTGCGGCAGAGGCACTAATAAACGGCGGTGGAGTGGTTGCCAGCGTTGATGGATCTAACGGACTGCAAAGCACATGCACCTCAGTCGGAACAACATCTTGGTATGGAGCGGGTTTTGACACCACGGTTGGATCTACAGGTGAGTTGAGTATTTACAACCCGACAGCCACCGCTGCAGTCTTTAACGTTTCGGCTTTCACGGCAAACGGATTCAATGCTCCAGCGTCGTTCCAGGGATTGTCGGTTGGTGCGCACCAGCTTCTAGTGCTTGACCTGGGTTCTCAGATCGTTAACACGTCGAACATTGGTGTGCACGTAAAGGTGCTTCGAGGATCACTTGAAATTGTTGGTATTCAAGAATCAGGAAATGCTGTTTCTTATTACTCCGGTCAGAATCAAGCTGCCCAGCAGAACTGGTTCCCACTGGTTACAACAGAAAACAAAGCAGCGGCGCAACTTCGTTTCGCGAATCCAAGTGCAAATTCAATTGATGTGACTGTAAAAATTAGCTTGCCTCCTTATTCCGTAGAGCCACAAACCGTTGTCGTGGCACCGTTCAGCGTCGATGCAATAACAATCACCCCTAATACGGCTATACCAGCAGCGGGATTTGCTTTTGTCAGCTCTTCGTCGAGTGCTCCATTGCTGACAACACTCGCTCTCGGAACATCTAAAGGGATAATGCTGAATGCACCGGCGACTCCTATGTCATCTCTGCTGCTAGCGAACTTCAACGCTTTATCAGTTTCTAAAGTTGTCATCACGAATGTATCTAAGCAAACTGTGATTGTAAATTCGTCTTTACTGACCGACTCAACGTCAGCTTCGAGAGGTTCAAAGTTTTCGTTGAAGGCTGGAGAAACAGTCCAGGTGAATTTGCTCAATGAGCAGGCAGGTCAAATCTTCAGCACAGAGAAAAATGTGCTTCTGGTTACTGCCGCATTCACAACTGCACCTGCAGGGATCGCCCTGCTCTCAAACCTAAACAGTAGGTAGCGTTGGTGGGTCCCAGTTAGTTGCTGGAGCGACTTCCTTGGTTTCAGTTACCACGCTGGTAGTTCCAACACCGCTGAGTGCACTGACCGTCTTAGTTCCCTTGGGCCATACTGGCTCACCATGAGCTTCATCGATCAACTTTGCGGCAGAGTCACCGTCAATAGTTTCGTGTTCGAGAAGTGAGCGCGTAAGTGCTTCGAGACCTCTGCGGTGAAGTGTCAAAACTTCAATAGCTCGTGCCTCTTGCTCGCGCAAGATTCGCTCAACTTCGTCGTCAACGATCTCTGCAGTGTGCTCTGAATAGTCCTTGGTCGACATGAGTCCGTCACCGAGGAAAACCTGCTGGTGACCACCCCAGGCCATAGGCCCAATTTCCTTTGACATTCCCCATTCAGTAACCATGCGTCGCGCGAGCTCAGTGTTGCGTTGCAGGTCATCAGCTGCACCAGTTGAAAGATCACCGTAGACCAAGAGCTCGGCCACTCTTCCACCCATGCGCATGCAGAGTGAGTCTTCGAGGTGATTGCGTCCCATGATGTGACGGTCTTCTTCAGGGAGAGTCATCGTCACTCCGAGGGCCATTCCACGAGGAATAATCGTGATCTTGTGCAGAGGGTCAGTCTTTTCTAGAACATAGGCAAGAAGTGCGTGGCCACTTTCGTGGAACGCAATGCGCTCGCGCTCATCATCTTGAAGAACCATTGAATCGCGTTGAGCTCCCATGAGAACACGGTCACGAGCTGATTCAAAGTCCTGCATGTTGATTGTCTTTGAGTCTCGGCGCACAGCGTGAAGCGCTGATTCATTTACGAGGTTTGCAAGGTCAGCACCACTCATTCCTGGAGTTCCGCGAGCCACCATGGAAAGGTCAACTGAGCCATCAAGTGGCTTGTCCTTTGAGTGCACTTGAAGAATCGGTAGACGTTCATCAAGGTCGGGGAGTGGGACCACAATCTGGCGGTCGAATCTGCCCGGACGAAGTAGCGCTGGGTCTAGAACATCAGGGCGGTTTGTCGCAGCCATAACCACGATGCCGACTGTTGGATCGAATCCATCCATCTCGCTGAGCATTTGGTTAAGCGTCTGTTCGCGCTCATCGTGTCCACCACCGACGCCAGCTCCACGCTTTCGTCCAATCGAATCGATTTCATCGACGAAAATAATTGCTGGAGCTGCCTTGCGAGCTGTTGTGAAGAGGTCACGAACACGTGATGCTCCTACACCGACAAACATCTCCATGAAGTCTGATCCAGAAACTGAAAAGAATGGGACTCCTGCTTCACCGGCGACAGCACGAGCGAGCATGGTCTTTCCTGTTCCAGGAGGACCTACGAGCAAAATTCCCTTCGGAATTAATGCACCAATTGCCTTGTAGCGCTCCGGGAACTTCAAGAACTCAACGACTTCACTGATTTCTTGCTTCACGCCTAGGTAGCCAGCCACGTCGGCGAACGTCGTAGAAGGGCGGTCCTTGTTGAACTGCTTGGCCTTGGATTTGCCAACGGACATCATTCCGTTCATTTGTCCCTTGGCTTGGCGGTTCGCGAAGAACATAAAGCCACCGAAGATGATTATCCAGATGAGATACGGTGCGAAAGTGGCGAGGAATCCGTTGGAGTTAACGAATACGACCGACACATTGTTTGTTCGCAAAGTTTCAATTTCAGTCGACAACACTGGGATTGGTCCGTTGGTCGTGTAGTTGGTGCCATTTGTGAGTTGCCCAGTAATAACTCCATTGTTGTTATTTACATTCGCGGAAATGACCTCAGAGCGACTTGCATCAAGAAGCAATTTTGAATAATCAATTGTTTTTATGGTCTTGTTCGAAAAGAGTGAAGGGATAATCAAGATACCCAGAATGAAGATCACCATTGCTATGGTGATAAATCGTCTACGAGTCTCCGGCGTCATTGGCTTTTTGCCGCCAGGCACAAGCTTGGTTAGTCCAGTTTTTTCTTTTTCAGGTGTGGTCACGCCTTCCAATCTAGAGGTCATTTGTGACATTCGATTTGGCCCTGTGCATAACTCAAGACTTGTTAGCGTTGTGAGATATGACTACTAAGCCAGCAAAGGGAAATGAAGGGAATCCTCGCGTTATTACGATTTTGCTGGCCTGCCTCGCTGGCTACGTGGCTGGCGAGTTGCTTGTGACTTTGTTTGCCAGCATCCTCAACGCAACTCTTCACTTTCCGGGCGGTTTTAGCGCTCTGGTTAAGTCGCCGAAACCGCCGTACTGGTTCACTTTGTGTGGGCTGGTGGGTCTTTGGTGCGGATTTGGGGCAACAGTTCTCTACGCAAAGTTCTCCGCAGGACTCTCATTTCCAAAGAGTTTGTTTGCCTTAAAAGCATCAGATGGAATCTACGTAGTACTGGGTATTGCGAGCCAGTTACTAATTGATGCTGCGTATTGGCCCTTTCATTTTAAAAACATGAATAAGCCCGTTGAACACATTTTCGGTTCTGTACATGGGTTGATGTTTGTTTTGCTGGCGCTTATGACGACATTCGCGGCACCATTTATGGAAGAACTCCTCTTTCGAGGCGTGGTGTTTCGATCACTTGACGCCACATTCTCAAATGCATCGCAGAAGTTTGGCTCCTATTCAGCAATGACGATTAGTGCATTAATCTTTGCAGTTGCTCACGCCGAGTTGCTTCAATTCGCTGGACTCTTTGCCCTTGGGATTGTTCTTTCGTACATTGTCAAAAAAACTAACCGACTGACTCCAAGTATTTTGACGCACATGTCTTTTAACGCCGTTGCGTTAGTGGGCTTGCTCCTTCAGAGGTCAGGTCACTAGTGGTGGAACGGCTACGTGATTTCTTTACACCGGTGCGAGTGCTTGAAAGCGTTGTCGTGCTCATGGTTATTTTTGTCACCGTTTGGACAATGCATCCGTCACTCATTTTTTCGACCACAACCGTTACTGGTGGTGACACTGGAGCGCACTTAGCGTTACCAGCATTTTTGAAGTTTCAGGGGAGCTTGCTGCATCTAACGCCTTGGTATCCAGGTTGGTTTAATGGAATGCCGGCCTACACCTATTACTTTGTCTTGCCGGATTACTTTGCCGTACTCGCAAGTTACGTCATTAATTTTGCGATTGCTTTCAAACTTGCAACGATTCTCGGATCAGTGTTGATGCCTATCACTGCGTTCATCATGGCCAAGTTATTTAGGGCTCCACGACCAGTGCCTGCCGCACTCGCAGTTGCGACGCTGCCCTTCTTATTTGATGCATCGTTCACCATTGACGGAGGAAATCTCTTTTCAACAATGGCCGGTGAGTACGCATTTTCCTTGTCACTCGCATTTTCACTACTAACAATTGGTTTCTTTGCCCAAGGAGTGAGAACTGGTCGGGGCTACTGGAAGGCAGCCATTGCACTAAGTGCAACTTTGGCTTCGCACGTGCTGCCCTGGTTTTTCTGCGTCGTAGCGATTGCAGTCCTTGTAATTTTTGAATTACTTGCTCGAAGAGGGTTAGGCGCAAAAAAAGACGATGTCATTGTGCCCGGAGACTACGCCAGGCCAATTCGATTTTCATTCTGGGCGGGCCTTCTCTCACTGCTCATTTCTGCATGGTGGTTACTACCATTTCTAACTTCGCAGTCCTACACAAATTCAATGGGCTACGTGAATGACAACGTCAGCACTCTTCACGATATCTTCAGCCACCTAGGTTGGTTTACTCCAACCGGTGGGCCAGCGGGAGACCGGTGGGTAATCATTGTCGCCACCATTGCGTGCGCCGTTGCATTTATCGTCAGGGACCGACTCGGAATGGTCCTCTCAACACTTGCTGGAATCTCACTTCTAGGCTTCGTCTTTGATCCACAGAGTGTTATCTGGAATGAACGAATTGTTCCGTTCTGGTTTCTAACGATTCACTTGAGCGCCGGCTGGCTTTTTGGTTATCTGCTTTCTAGGTGGATTCAACGAAAGCCAAAACTCTATATTTCGAGCGATGCCAGCGAAGAAGACATTGACGAACCAGAATTTAATTACTTGGATTATGAGCAGGAGCGAACCTTAAGAAGGACGCTCAATGCAACGTTGCTAGTTGCTCTGCTCGGACTTGGTACAACGCTTCCGGGACTTATTGCTCCTGTTGCTTCTGCACTACATCTCAATGTTTCGGGCAATCAAGTCGGCGTATGGGCCCAGTGGAACTATTCGGGGTACCAAGCGAAGTCTGGCTGGAATGAATACCAGGACATCATGTCAACAATGAAGTTAGTTTCTGCTCACTATGGGTGTGGCAATGCCATGTGGGAGTACGCATCGGGTGAAGATCGCTTTGGAACTCCCGAAGCCCTCATGCTGTTGCCGTATTGGACAAATAACTGTGTCGGTTCAATGGAGGGTCTGTTTTTTGAGTCCTCGGCAACAACGCCGTATCACTTTATTAACCAATCAGAGCTGAGCACAGCACCAAGCAATGCGCAGGTTGGACTTAACTACGGCCCTGTGAATGTTGCTCTTGGCGTGCAGCATTTACAAATGCTTGGCGTGAAGTACTACATGGCTTTCTCACCAACCATCATTGCGCAGGCGAGTGCTAACCCTTCACTGAAGTTGGTTGCAACTACCAAGTCCTGGCCGTCACCGGGTGTGAAGTGGAGTATTTATCTCATCAAGGACAGCCCAGTCGTTCAGCCGCTTACAACTCCACCAGTCGTTGTTGCAAATGTTTCAGGTCGTACGCAGTGGCTGGACGCCAGCCAACAGTGGTACAACACACCACTGCTGTGGAGACAACTTATTGCTAGTAATGGTCCTAGCAACTGGTCGCGAGTGAAATCAATGAGTTCGCTGCCGGCAGTGTTTCACGGTCCGTCACTGGCGTCCACAACAGTTAGCCATGTCGTGCAAACTTCGCAGTCAATTTCATTCCACGTGAGCAAGATTGGTACACCGGTACTCGTGAAGATTTCCTACTTCCCGCGTTGGCATGCAATTGGAGCCACGGGGCCGTACCGAGTAAGCCCCAATGAGATGGTTGTGATCCCTACATCACACAATGTTTCGCTCGTCTATGGTCAGCGAACTGAACTTGGTGCAGTGCTCACGGGCATCACGATTTTTACTGGACTGTTTAGTGCATTTATTCGTTCAAGGTGGCGCCGCAAGTCGTCCAAGTAGAGTGTTAAGTCGTGGACACGACGAAAATCTTCAAGGCGTATGACGTTCGAGGGACTTACCCGGACCAGTTAAACGACCGCTTGGCTCGAGCTATTGGCTCAGCATTCGCAAAGTTCGTCAATTCACCACGCATTGTCATTGCTCGCGACATGCGTCCATCTGGTGTGACCATGTGCGCCGCCTTTGCTGAGGGGGCGAGAAGCATGGGTGTCGAAGTGATTGACCTCGGACTCGCATCGACGGACTTTCTGTATTTCGCAGCTGGCCACCTGGATGCCCCGGGTGCCATGTTCACTGCTTCGCATAACCCGGCCCAGTACAACGGCATCAAAATGTGCCTAGCTGGCGCTAAACCGATTGGTGTCGAAAGTGGGCTCGTTGAGATTGAAGCAATGGCAAACGAGTTCTATGAGACTCCAGCAACGGGCGCCCTTGCGTCTTATAGCGAGCTCGATTTGATGGGTGAGTGGGTGAAGCACGTTCTTTCATTCGCTGATAGTTCAAAATTCCGCCCACTCAAAATTGTGGCCGACACCGCAAACGGAATGGGTGGTTTTATTGCTCCAAAGATTTTTGCCGGCCTGCCATTCGATGTCGAAATCATCTATGAAGAGCTGGACGGAACCTTCCCTAATCACCCGGCTGATCCACTTGATGCAAAAAACCTCGTTGACTTACAAAAGCGCGTGCTCGAAGTGGGTGCAGATATTGGACTGGCTTTTGATGGTGACGCTGACCGTGTTTTCTTAATTGATGAAAAGGCGCAGCCGATCTCTGGTTCAACTACTACGGCGATGGTTGCTACCGCGATGCTGAGAAAGAATCCAGGCGCCACAATCCTCTATAACTTGATCTGTTCAAAGTCGGTTCCAGCCGTTATTGCTGAAGGCGGCGGAACAGCCGTAAGGACTCGCGTGGGTCACAGTTACATCAAGCAACAAATGGCCGAAACCGGTGCAGTATTCGGCGGAGAACACTCGGGTCACTACTACTACCGCGACAATTACCGTGCAGATTCAGGCATCATCACGGCAATGGTTGTGTTGCAACTACTAAGCGAGTCCAACGTCGCGCTCTCTGAGCTAGTCGCCCCTTTCAACCGGTTCGCCGCGTCTGGGGAAATTAACACCGTGGTTGCTAGCCCAGCTGACAGCGTGGCAGTAATTGCTCAGAAGCTAAAGGAACAGGGCGTTAGCGTTGACATGCTTGACGGAATGACTGCGGATTATGGAACATGGTGGTTCAACCTACGTCCTTCGAATACCGAGCCCCTACTACGTCTTAATGTTGAAGCACCGAATGAAAAAGAATGTCAACAACGTGTTGATGAAGTTTTACAAATGATCAAAGAGGTTTGACCAATGGCACTAGATAGTTTCCTTCTTGAAGTACTCGAAGACCCAACTGATCACGGAACACTTATCTACATTGAGAGCGCCAGTGTTCTTTACAACCCTCGCAAAAAGATTGCTTATGAAGTGCGCGGAGCGATTCCAGTGCTGCTTCCTGACGAATCTCGCCCAGCTACTGATGCTGAGCACAACGCGTGGACCAGCGACGCCACTGGCGTAACGACCGGTCGTTAGTTCTTCGTCACCTTAAGTGGGACCGTCTTCGGGCCCCAAATAGCTAGACGTCCGTGCTTCCACGTTGGTGAAGCATCCGGTGTCACTTCTGACCATGTTTCAACGAACACCTGTAATGCCTCTTGGAGTTCTGCTCGAGCAAGCGCTGCACCCAGACAGTGGTGAATGCCGCTCGAGAAAGTCAAGTGGTTTCGCGCATCAGGCCTTGTGACGTCAAAGTCATCAGCAGTGTCAAATTCACTAGCGTCACGATTCGCTGACGAAAGAGAGAATGTAATCAATTGACCCGGTGAGAAAATAACATCACGGTATTCGAACTCCTCAGCGACTTGGCGAATAACGGTGCGAATTGGATTCACGTATCGAAGAGATTCTTCAACGGTGTTGGCAATCAATTCTTTATCGTTTCGAAGTTGGCTCCAAGTTTCTGGACGCTCCGCCAGAAGTGAAATCATGATGCCGAGTTGGTTTCTCGTGGTGTCGGTTCCCGCGGCAATCATTCCTTGAACCAGGCCCACGAGTTCGTCTGTTGAGAGTCGGTCACCCTCTTCTTCAACTTGGATGAGTGCACTCAGCAGGTCGTTACCGAGGTTGGCTCTGCGCTCTTCGATGAGGTTGAGACAGTAGCTACGAAAGTCGCCCATCGCGTCAACGAATTCCTGTTCACGTCCAATGATGAGGGGAGACCATCTAATGAAGAGCAGATCTGCCCAGTAGCTAAAGAGGTCCCAGTCTTTTTCTGCCACACCAACTTGGTGACAAATAACAGCGATGGGGTACTCATTAAAGGCTACTTGAAACTCAAACGATGCCGTGTCGCCAGATTCGTGAACTTTTCCCAGGACGTTTTGCACGTAGTCACGCATGAATGGACGAAGCTCATCAATAGCTTTTGCGGAGAACGGGCGAGCAACGAGTCTACGAAGGCGATTGTGATCTTCGCCCTCAGCGCTCAAAATTCCATTGCTGTCATCGAGCTGGTCTAGGGCCGTGCCCGTTCCAGCAATCAGCTTTCCAACGAGTTGTGATGCTTGGTGAAGGCGTCGTTCACGCAGCAATGAAATTGAATCTTCATGGGTTACGACGCTGTAGCCAAAACTGGTTTTTCCAATCCAGTTTTGGCTACGTTGCCGTGCAACTTCTTCGAGGTATTCCTCGCGTGAAGGGTTGTCGCTTAAGTCTTTGGCTTCAGCTAGGGCTAAATCCTCGACCCGCGTTGCCATTAGTTCAGGCGCTCAACGATCATTGCCATTCCCTGGCCACCACCGACGCACATTGTTTCCATTCCGAAACGCTTGCCTGAGTCTTCAAGGGAGTTGATGAGTGTTGTCATGATGCGTGCACCAGTCATTCCAAATGGGTGACCAAGAGCAATTCCACCACCGCGGATGTTTAGCTTCTCCATAGGGATTCCGAGGTGCTTGGCACTTGGAAGAACCTGAGCAGCGAACGCTTCGTTGATTTCAACGAGATCGATCTGGTCAATTGTCATGCCCGCACGCTTAAGTGCCTGACGGCAAGCTTCGATTGGACCGAGTCCCATGATTTCTGGGTTGAGGCCAGAAACACCTGAAGCAACAATGCGAGCAAGTGGCTTGAGTCCAAGCTCCTTGGCGCGAGTGTCGCTCATTACAACTACTGCTGCGGCACCATCGTTAAGTGGACAAGCGTTACCAGCTGTAACACTTCCGCCTTCACGGAATACTGGAGCGAGTGAAGAAAGCTTCTCAAGTGTGGTTCCTGCACGTGGGCCATCATCCTTTGAGATAACAGTTCCGTCAGGAAGCGTTACTGGAATGATTTCACGACTGAAGAAACCATTGTCCTGGTGCTGAACGGCAAGTTCTTGGCTTCGAACAGCGAACTCGTCCATCTCTAGACGAGAAACACCCTCTTGCTCAACAACGTTTTCTGCTGTTTGTCCCATAGCGATGTAAATGTCAGGAAGTCCAGCTGCAGGCTTCCAAGGCTCAGTTACTTTTGCTGAACGAGTTTCAGTGCGAGCAAGGGCGTCTGCGAACACAGGGTTCATAGCCTTACCACTGTCTGATGCGCCTGAGCCGAAACGTGAAACAGTTTCAACACCAGCAGCGATGAATACGTCACCTTCGCCAGAGCGAATTGCGTGTGCCGCCATGCGAATGGTCTGAAGTGATGAAGAGCAGTAACGGTTAACAGTTACTCCAGGAACGTTGTCGAGTCCGGCGAGAATTGCAGAAACACGCGCAATGTTGAAGCCTGCTTCACCAGCTGGCTGTCCGCAACCAAGGATGAGGTCTTCAACAGTATTGGGGTCGAGTTGTGGAACTTTCTTAAGCACTTCGCGCACAACAAGTGCGGTGAGGTCATCTGGACGCATGTCAACGAGTGAACCTTTAAAGGCTCGACCAATTGGGGTACGACCGGTGGCGACGATTACGGCTTCTGGCATGGGGGCTCCTCCTAAAGAGTTACTAATTGGCAACTCGTAGGAGCATACTTAATGCGAAGGGGTGGGTGTGGCTACGAAAGCTTAAGGGGGCCAGCGTCTTCAAAACCTTGGCGAATACCCTGACCAGCGCGCTGGCGGAGCTGTTCTGGATCAAAGAGCATCCAGTAGGCGTTGCGAGCGTGGCTGCGAGAACGGTTCTCAAATACTGAAGCCAGAATCGCTGGGTCACTGGCCTCATCTTCGTGGACGAATACTTCGAGAATCGGAGTAGATGTAAGTAATTGTGCCTGCATAATCCCGAGAGCTGCTTCGTGAGCACATTGCTTGTCAATTGCTGCGCTGCCCGGCATTCCGAGTGCGACGACGATTGAGCAACCATCTTGTTCGATCAAGTTCTTCGCGGCAACTGCCAAGTCCTTGAATCCTGGGACAGTTTTGGCAATGACTTTAAACGTCTCGTTGTACCCGGGGCACTCGCTGAGTTCAGCAATAGCAGCGCCACCCATGTTGTATCTGGCGAACATGGTGTCCACCACGCCGATTTTTACAACCTTTGATTGTTTGTTCTTTTTAGCCACGACACTCCGTTCTTGGATTCAGTCTAGAGAAAGATTCAAACCGACAACCCAGGGGTTTTGCTGGCCTCTAGAGTGGCTCTTGAGGAAAGGAGCCCCAATGGCCTGGGACTTTCAGACAGATCCAGCGTTCGAGGAAAAGCTTGCGTGGATGCGCACGTTTGTAAAGGAAGAAATTTTTCCGATTGAGACGCTAAAAATAAATCGCGAGCAGCTGATGCAGGTCATCAAGCCCTTGCAAGAAGAAGTAAAGAAGCGTGGCCTATGGGCAGCTCACCTTCCACCAGCACTCGGGGGAATGGGATTCGGTCAATTAGAGCTTGGACTCATGCACGAAATTCTTGGACAGTCACCATATGGTCCAGTTGTATTTGGAAACAATGCACCAGACAGTGGTAACGCTGAACTGCTTGCTGCGGCAATGGAGATGACTGGTCGCGAAGACATTCGTGAGCGCTGGTTGAACCCACTTCTCAATGGTGAAATCCGTTCGGGCTTTTCAATGACCGAGCCAAACACTGCAGGCTCTGACCCACGACTACTTGTTACTCGCGCAGAAAAAGACGGCGAAGAGTGGGTCATCAATGGTCGCAAGTGGTACACCACGAATGGTTCTGTTGCCAACATTTTGATTCTTATGGCCGTCACAAACCCTGACGTTCACCCATACCAAGGATCTTCAATGTTTGTTGTTCCGGTTGACACACCGGGTCTAACAATTCTTCGCGACGTTGGATCAATGGACGATCCTGAAGTTACCTACGGACGATTCGGCAACCACGCAGAAATCCTTTATGAGGATGTTCGCATTCCTGCCGACCACCTTGTCGGTCCAGAAGGATCTGGATTCTTGCTCGCACAGACTCGCCTTGGGCCAGGTCGCATTCACCACTGCATGCGCTGGCTCGGACAGTCACAGCGCGCATTTGACATGATGTGTGAGCGCGCGCTAAGTCGCTTCACCCACGGCTCACTTCTTGCTGACAAGCAAACAGTGCAGAACTGGATTGCTGATTCGAAGGCTGAAATGCACGCTGCTCGACTAATGACACTTCACGCAGCTTGGAAGATGGACCAAGTTGGAGCGTCCCAGTCACGTGACGAAATTGCGATGATCAAGTACTACGGCGCAACAGTTCTACACAATGTTGTGGACCGAGCATTGCAGGTGCACGGATCACTCGGCTACTCATCAGATATGCCAATCGAAGGTATGTACCGTGCTGCCCGTGCCGCACGAATCTATGACGGTCCAGACGAAGTGCACAAGCAAACAGTTGCGCGTCACGTTCTTAAGGAATACACCGCCTCTGAGATTCCTACGGACCACGTACCGACGAGAGCAGCTGCAGCTCAGGTGAAGTACGCAGACATGCTCAAAAAGCTAGGCGTTACTCAGTCTTAACGAGGAGCTAGTCCCTTGACGGCGTCTTTAACATCGACGCCGACAGGAACTATGGCCAAAGTAGGGATCTGGATGCCATTGTCGATGAACTGTTGAATGTGCTCACGACACTTGTCGTACGAGCCATGGATAATCAGCTCATCACATACTGAGTCTGGAATTAACTCGTTCGCTAGTTTGCGGTCACCTGCAGCCCAGGCATCCCACATTGGCTTCAAGATTTCTTCTCGTCCAAGCCATTTGTGAAATTCTGCGTACGTCGAAACGGTGAGATACGAAGAGATCATTCGGCGAGCAATGAAGCGTGCCGTGTCGGCGTCCTCTGTAGGAATAACAAAGAGTCGTGCGGCGATTGTCTTTCCAGGACCTACTTCGGCGACACACTTCTTCACGTCTTCCGCAGACAACCAGTTAAGAATCGCACCATCTGCTTCACTACCAGCAAGCTTCAACATTCGTGGGCGAAGTGCACCCAAGAGAATTGGTGGTCGGTGGGTAATGGGACGAGAAATTTTGAAACCGTGAATTTCGAACGTGTCGTAGACGTGGTCTATCTTTTCGCCGTCAAGTGCGCGCTTTAAGAAATCAAGTACATCACGAGTACGTGAATACGGCTTGTCGAACTCAATGCCATTCCATCGCTGCACTACAGGCATTGACGAAGATCCGAGACCTACTGTGAAGCGACCACCAGAAGCCTCCGCGAGTGACGCAATGCTCATTGCGAGTAGTCCAGCTCCACGGGTATAGGCCGGTAGCACTGCTACGCCAAGGTTTAGTCGTGACTCCCAGGCTGCTGCAAGAGTAAGTGGTGTGAAACCATCAGTACCGTCTACTTCTGCAGTCCATACATCGGTGTAGCCAATGTCGGCGAGCATGTGGAACCACTCTTTGTGTTCAGGAAGAGTGACGCCGTCGAATGGGATTGTTACTCCGTAGCGTTGTGTCATCTTGACAGTGTTTCAGAAAAATGAGCACCAATCTGCAACCTGTGAGAATTCCCATAAATTCACCAGCAAGTCCGTAAGATTGCAGTATTCGTTAATTGAGGCTTGTGCGTAAAATTCTTCTGGTTTTATTGTCCTTAGTAGCCCTAAGCGTCACTGGCTACGGTTATTTAAAAAACCACACCTCAGCACTGTCGACGACGACAATTGCCACATCCACAACAACCACAACAACTCCAGCTCCACCAACGATTTGCAATGGCTTGAACTGTGCGACATGGAAGGTTGCTGACTCGTGGGCGGGCCAAGCGCCAATGGTGATGACAACCGTATTCACACCCTTCACATCCGAGCCAGCAGTTCACGCCTACGTAGCGTGGATTAAGTCTTCAGCAATAGACATTGCGCTCTATCCCGGCTACAAAGGACCAGGTCCTTCCGCATTGGCGCGAGGTCCAGAGATGGTGCCGCTGACAGCACGCACTCGACTTCTTGCAACGTTTAACTCAGGTTTTTACGAGTCTGATTCGGCTGCTGGTTTTTTTACAAACAACACTCTCTACTACCCCATGGTGAGAGGGCTAGCAACGCTCGTTCGCTACAAGAGTGGTGTCGTGGACATTAAAGCTTGGGACGGTGGCAAGAGGCCGGGGCCAGACATTTTAATGGCACGTCAAAATCTTTCACTCTTAGTCGACAATTCACTGCCAACGGCGAAGGCCTCAAACAACGTGCTGTGGGGATTAACACTTCATGGTGTTGCAGCTGTGTGGAGAACTGCGTTAGGTGTCGATGAGCAAGGAAATCTCATGTATGTTGCCGCCCCAGCACAGACTTCACAGAGTTTGGCAACAATATTGTGCAAGCTGCACGTGGTTCGAGCAATGCAACTAGACATAAATCCTGAATGGCCAATTTTTGTTACGTACGCCAATCGTGGTGCGACAGGACCTGCTCTTTTTGTTCCGAACCCTAACCAGATCTCTGCAAGATTCCTGTATCCAAGCACCAAAGATTTCTTTGCAGTATTCCTCTCGAAGAGCGCGGGTGAGTCGCAACCATGGTGAAGGCGCGTCACAAAAAAGAACCAAGTAAAAAGTTACTGACTGCGGTACTTTTGTTGGTAGTCGCTCTTGTGGTTGTTGGTTCAACGCTCCTTGCAGGGAGGAAGAACTCGACACCAACAACTACTGTCCCAACAACGCTCGCTCCTCCGCCAACCGTAACTATTGCTGCAGTTGGTGACATGGAACTGGGATCAACACCTCAACTACCATCAAGTCCAGTATCAATTTTTTCAAATGTTGCTACTGCATTAAAAGCGCAAATTGAGTTTGGGAATCTTGAAGGAACGCTAACGTCAGGGACTCTTTCAAAGTGCGGGCAAAGTTCAACTAACTGTTACGCGTTTCGCAATCCTCCCGCATTCGCAAACGCGTTTGCAACAGTTGGGTTCAATGTCCTAAATAGTGCCAATAATCACAGCAACGACTTTGGTTCACAGGGCCGCATCGATACAACTGCTGCCCTCACCAGAGCTGGAATTGCACAAGCGGGGCTTCCTGGACAGATAGCTGTAGTGAAGCAAGGCAACGTTACGGTGGCGTTTGTTGATTTTGCTCCTTATTACAACACGAATAATCTTTTGAATTTTCCTGTAGCTGCACAGCTAATTGCCAAGGCTAAGAGTGAAGCAAACATTGTTGTTGTGTACATGCACGCAGGCGCAGAGGGGAGTAGTGCAGACCACATTGCAAAGACGAGTGAGACATTTTTTGGTGAAAATCGTGGGAACCCTTACGCCTTTGCCCACGCAGCTGTCGATGACGGTGCCGACCTTGTTATAGCTAGCGGGCCACACGTTCTTCGAGGTATGGAAGTGTACCGGGGGCACCTAATTGACTACAGCCTCGGAGATTTTGCGAATTTTCATAACTTTGCAACGAGCGGAAACCTTGACCTCAGCGCGATCCTGAAAGTCACGCTGAGTGAGTCAGGTTCGTTCGTTAGTGGAACATTCAGCTCCGTGCTTCTTGACACAACGGGAAAGCCAAGTATTGATTCGTCACATAGATCAGCAACATTTGTGAATACGCTTTCTTCACAAGATTTTGGCCCACGTGCCCCAGTAATCAGCCCGAATGGATTGATTACATCTAAGTTGCTGAATTAGCAACCACCTCCGGGCCCGGGACTACCAGCACCCTTCAAGGGCGAATCAACGGTGCCAATGTTGTGCAGTCTTGGATTGGGCCCAAGATGAATTATTTTCCAGACGCCGTTCCACGAAATCAAAGAAGCAATTGCGAATGATTTCACGATGCCGGCCTGCTCGTACACAACACGCACTGGCCCGAGATGCCAATACCCAATTTTGTTTTCGCAAGCCCCAACCTGGATCCATGAAACCTGAGAAGGATTCACTCGAATTCCGAGAAATGTGCTGGGGCCACCAGTTACAACAAGTTGGTGATACGCAGAAAAATCTAGTTTGAAGAATGCCAAAAGTCTTGATGAATAGTCAGCAGAAGGATTACTCAGCACACCTTTTTTCATTTGATTGTATGCAGAGCTAGGAAAAAAATTTCCAAGTGCTTCATTTAATGAGTCTGAAAGAATTTCAGTCCATACTGCACTCATCTGGCTGTTGAGTGAAACCCCGATAGAAGGTTTCATGGTGTTGGTTGTCGCGCTAGCGGGCTGAATAGCAGCACTGATGAGCAATGATGTAACAAGCAGTAGTGAAGCAACTGACTTTTTGATCACTAGCTATCGCGCGGAATCTCAACGAATGGATTCTTCTTACGCTGCGATATAAACCAGGATCCACACATAAAAAGAAACGCTACGAATCCTGCAGCTAATGCAACCTTTTCATGGGGGGGTGTGAAGTTGAATTTTACTGTTGATGTGCCAGCGGGGACCTCAACGGTTTGTGCGACATTCCACGTCTTGGTAATTGTTACTGGTTGCCCATTGACAGTGGCACTCCAGCCCTTCATGTAGAGCTCAGTCCTGATTACTTTTGATGGCGACGCACAGGTAAAAGTTGCCGTGTCATTCCCTAATTGTGTAACAGAACAATTGGTGTTGGTGCTAAAAAATGGCCTTGGATTGGGCATCTGATAAATGTTCACCGTGTTGTCAGAAAAGACTTTCACCACACCAAGCTTCGATAGTGCTTCGATCAGAGGTACGGCCTTCGGCATTAGTAGAAACTTCACTGAAGAGTTTTCATACGAGTTGAAGTTGATGGCAAGTTCGTGCTGGAAAAGCAACATCCCGTCAGTCCCGTTTTTAGCGATGAATTGATTCTGGGGGCTCATTCCTTGAAAGAGATTGCTTTGGATGTATTGAGAGAACAGTTTTGGAAAAGGTAGGTCAATCGAACTCAGTTCATTTAGACCGAATTGCGTGCCCCAGTTCGGTGACAGAACTCCAAAATCGAGGTAGCGATAACTACCTTCATGCTGCTGGAGGAATGCAATTGGAACCTTATCAACTGTGATTTGTTTTGGTGCTTCAGCCGTTGGGACGATGAAGTACAGAAGTGATTCACCAACAATCACTAAGACAAGTAGTTTTGACGCGTACTTCTTATCAGCAAACAACGTTACTAGCGTCAGTAGCGCGACTGCCACAAATGGAATTGCTTGCAGCACCATAAAAACGATTCTTGCTTTGCTGCTCAGAACAACACCTTGATTAAGTGAGTGTGCCTGCCAATGGCAAAAGAGAAGGACTACAAATGAACTGGCGCCAGCTAAGACAAACCTCTTTTTTGTGAGGGTAGAAGTAATGAAATCGTGCAGGCCAAAAATAGCCAAGAGAATCATTGCAATCTCAGTGCTTGGTGCTACATACCTTGCAAATGACGCTGCTGATACAAACGGAATTAAGTTCCAGACATTTCGCATGCCCAATGTGTTGAATGAACCGAACATGCCTGCAAGTATCCAAAAGGCGAGGAGCAGCCTTTGTGCGCGAAATTTTTTGCCTAATAATCCTACAAACGCCATAAATGTAACGCTGATTGTGAAGTAACCCCCAATCGACCCCCATATGTTTTGCACGGCGTGGTTTGAGAACAAAGTGCCGTAGATATATGGATCGAAAAACATTGCAATCGAGTGTGATGAGAGCTTTGAGACTCCATCAATTGCGGCAGAGTGGCCGCCAACCACGGCAACTTTTAAAAAATCTAAGAATGGGATCAAAATTGGAAGTGAAAGAATTATTCCAATAGCCCCCGAGATGCTCAACTGCTTGAGGGCGCGGAGTCTAAATTTTGATTCGAGATTGTAGAGACGTACGACTGCCCACGCAATGCAGAAGAGCCCGTCGAAGTATGCAACCTCTGGGAATCCTGAATACAGAGACAGCGCTAGAGCAATCGCGGCAAGATACCAGTAACTTTTCTTTGATTCTTGAGACTTTTCAATGATTAGTTCGATGCCGAGTAGCAGCATTGGCAGGAAAGCAACTGGATTGAGAACAGCATTCCCAAGCCATGCGAAAGTTCCATTGAGGGAGAACAGCATGCCCGCGGCTGTAGCGAGAAATGAAGAAATTCCAAGTTTCTTTACAAAAAAGTACGTGGAAACACCAGCGATAATTTCTAGAGAAATGTGGAACCAAAGAAGGCCGCTCGGCAAAGCAAAAAGCAAGGTGAGCGGAAATAACGCTGCAGACTGCATTTCCCCAGCGAGTGGCTGCCCTAAACCTTGGAAGTAATTCCACCACGGAAAATGCCCATGGAGCAGATCCATTGCAGCCAAGTGCCCGAGCGGTTGAGTAATAAAACCAACGTTGGGGTCAATCATTGGGCGCCCACACGCCACATGACATAGAAAGTGAGAAATGTTCGCTGTCCAAGAGATCGGATCACTCGTTGCAAGCGTGCTCAGATACATAAAGTTGCCTAAAAAGACAACCAGAATTATCAGGAAAATTGGCGTGGCCGGTGCAGGGAGTCGCTGAATTTTCTCAACTAACTTCCTCCAAATAGAACTCACCTCGCAAGGCTACAAGACGTTATTGATTGGGGGATCCCTGTGGACCTAGGTAATAAAAGGTTTCACCGAATAATTTGAGGCGAGGAGGAAAGTACGGGTCTTGGAAGGTGCCGAAAATGTCCCAGCGGCGCAAGAAATAATTTCTGTCAGCTTTAGGGTCGAGTTTTCCACGTGATGAACCAGCGTTGTGCGTATGAACCACGTCGGGGGTGTACACAACATTTCTGCCCTCCAGCTGTGCTCGCAGACAAATATCAATGTCGTTCATTACAACCGTCAACTCTTCATCCATGCCCCCGACTGACTCCCAGAAATTACGTCGGAACATCTGTACTGCACCAGTCACCGCTGCGACATCTCTTGTTGCCAAGATGAAGTGATCACGATAGGGGTAATTTCCATCAGATCGCAAATGTTGTGGATACGGTGAAATGACCACACTCTCGTGTTCAGAGAGTCCGCTGCTTTCAACTTGTTTCGAACCGACAATGCCAACGTCTGGGAGTGATGCAATTCCCACCATTCGCTCAAGCCAGTCAGGCGTTTGCAAGATTGCGTCGTTGTTCAAAGTGACTATGAATTCAGCAGTAGAAAGCTTTATCCCTTTATTAACGATTTTCGCATAATTAAACGGTCCGGGGCATGGAACTACTTTGTGCGAGGTTGAAGAGAAATAGGCGAGTGTTTCCGGCTCTTTTGAATCGTTGTCGAGAATAGTGATGCTGTAATTCGTGTAAGTAGTTTTCTCTTCGACAGCGGCGATGCACTGCAGCACAAGTTCAAGCCGATCTCTAGTTGGGATGACTATCTCAATTGATGGTTGTGGTGATGGTGGAGACAATTTCCACTCAACAAGTCCAGGTAAGGCACCTGGCGCAACTTCACCATCCCACTTCCTCCTTGCGAGTGCTGCATTCACAACAGCACAGGTGTCAATGTTCAGATGCTCAGCACTCAGGCTGACCTGCGTTCTGCCTGCGGGCAAAATTATTGGAACGTGCTGAAAGATTCCGCGCTGCTCGCTGAGTCGTAAATAAAAATCGTGTTCAAATGCCCAGCCAGCAGTTGTTGAAAATCCCCCGAACATACGAAGCTTGGCAATGCTTAACAATGCTGGCCGACCAACAACGTTGTAGCTGAGAAGTGTGTGTGGCCCGACTGCACTTGGCTTCAGAATAGGAAAACGTGGATTGAAGTTCGTCTCATCTGAAAAGACCACGTCGCTTGCGACCTCAGCGATTTTGAGAAGTTGAGCAAGTGAGAATGCTCTTGCTGTTTCGTCGATTGATGAGTCAACGATGAAGAGCCATGTGGCATTCGAATTAGCAATCTTTTCGTTGAGGTTTTTTATTGTCTCAGCAGATGAAGCTTCTGCCTCATTGAAAACGAAGACGTCAACTTTGTTCAATATGAGTGAGTCAGGCGCTTCAATTTCATCAAAACTGTCTGTCGAGGTGGAGTAACCAATAGGGAATTCGGTGAGAGCTGTTGGCTGGTTTTCTACATTTTTAGGGCCACGAACTGCGCGTGCCAACTTGAGCACTTGCCTGCCAGGTATTTGAGCGATTTTGTGGCGAAGAGCATCTTCCGCACCGAAAAGTCGATGCATCGCGCGTTCGAAGGGGGTGCTGGAGTGCAATCGAATTTCGAAGAAGAAATTCTTCCAACGTTTGTTCAACTCTGAATCCGGAATTTCGGTCATTCCATCGAGATCAAATCGCTTAAGGGTGTTCACGCAGTGACTTTCAGTAAGGGCTTGTTGAATGAACAAGATAAGACAACTTTACTTATGCCATCTAGTAGCGGGGCTCAACACCGCTAAATTCCAACGCCCACCTAATTGCCTTGGGAAAACGCCACTTGTATGGATTGTCCGTGTTAGTTTCTTGCTGAAGTTTTAACTATTGAAGGTGATAATCACAACAAGAAAGAGGTAGTCATGTCCGACACCCCGACAACGCTTGGAACAAATTCTGGAGAGAATCAACTCAGATCAGGAGTTCTAGGTCTTTTTGACTCGGTCGTTATGGCGGTTGCAGGCTCCGCGCCTGCGTATTCAATCGCCGCAACAACTACCGCTTTGTTTGCCGCCGTTGGTTTCGGTGGTCCCGCCGCACTGCTCTACTGCGGAATTTTCATGTTCGGCATCATGTTTGCCTTCAACTATCTCTCTAAGTCAGATAGTCACGCTGGTGCAACATATTCATGGGTCCGTCGTGCACTTCACCCAGCATTTGGTTTCTTAGCCGGATGGTCGCTGATTGTTTCTGCCCTGATCTTTATGGTGGTTGCAACATTCCCAGCAGGATCGACAATTCTTGACCTCTTTTCACATTCGGCGGCTTCAAATAAGACGCTGGTCACCATTTTTGGTTCGGTCTTCTTCTTACTAATGGTTGCAGCTGTTGCAGCAGGAGTAACAGTTACAGTCACCGTGCAGATCATCATGTCGTGCATCGAAGTCGCTCTTCTTCTCGTTTTCGCGTTGCTTGCTATCTTCCATGCGCACCACGCCACACAATTCTCATGGCACTGGCTTTCACTTTCTGTGTTCCCAGACATGAAGACCTTCACTTCGGGTGCCCTGCTCGCGACTTTTTACTACTGGGGTTGGGACGTAACTGCAAATCTCAATGAAGAGACGAAGAACGCTCGAAGGACTTCAGGTCTTGGAGGCCTACTTGGAGGTTTGATCGTCTTCTTGTTATTTGAGATCTTCACCATCGGCTCAAACATGGTTCTCACATCAGGACAAATGAACAATCCGAACAATGCCGCCGACATCCTTTCAGTTCTAGGTCAAGCCGTCTGGCACGGAACTGGAGGAAAGCTCATTGTGCTTGCGGTTCTCCTGTCGACAGTTGCAACTCTAGAAACAACTCTGATCCAGGTAACTCGTACGTTCTTCACAATGGGACGTGACCGCACACTTCCTTCAGCGCTAGGTCACACACACCCGATACGCAAGACTCCGCTCGTGGCAACATTTGTTGCAGCAGCATTCTCGGTACTGCTTTTCATCGGTAGCTCGTACGTTGGATCGATTTCCAACATCTTGACTGATGGCTACAACGCAATCGGCCTTCAGATCTGCATCTACTACGGACTCGCTGGTCTGTCGGTTGTCGTTCTGTACCGTCGCCAACTCTTTAAGTCTGTTGGCAACTTCATCTTCATGGGACTTTGGCCCCTCCTTGGCGCAGGGTTTATGGTCTTCATCTTTTCGAAGGCTCTTCCAAACTTGAACACCACGACGAAGGTAGTTGGACTGGGAGCCGTTGCACTCGGAATTATTCCAATGACGTACTACTGGATTAAGGGAAGCCCTTACTTCAACCTTCCAACCAAGGAAGATCGTCACGCAGTGCTTATGGAGTTCGAACAAAATCTCTAGTAGATCCAAAACGCCCGCTCTTTGGTGAGATCCAGAGAGCGGGCGTTTTTATTTGAAAAGCAGGTACATTGGAATCCTTGGAGTAAAGGATTCGTATGGCAAAGATGCCCGCAGTATTTATTGGACACGGAAGTCCAATGAACACGCTGGAAACGAATCGTTTCACTAATGCTTGGTCTGAATTCGCGAGCTCTATCGCAAAGCCGCGCGCAATCGTCGCAGTTTCCGCCCACTGGTTCATCAACGCCTCTGCGGTGACTTCTATGGCGAAGCCACGAGTCATCCATGACTTCTACGGCTTCCCACAAGAGCTCTTCGACTTTCAATACGACGCACCAGGCTCTCCTGATGTTGCTCGCCAACTCGCAACTTTGGCTGAACCCACATGGGTAGGCCTTGACGATGAGACGTGGGGGATAGACCACGGCACATGGTCGGTGCTCGCGCACATGTTCCCAGAAGCCGATGTCCCGGTAGTTCAGCTCTCCATTGATGCAAGCAAGCCAATTTCGTATCACATGGATTTGGGTGCCAAGCTCGCACCGCTAATGAATGAAGAGATCTTGATTGTTGCCAGTGGCAACGTGGTGCACAATCTAGGAGCAATGAACTGGGGAGCGACCAACGAGGGGTTTGACTGGGCGCACCGCTTTGATGATGATGCGCGTTCAATTATGAAGAGCAACCCACTTACTCTCGCTGAACTAAACGACCACGATGACTTTCGCCTCGCAGTTCCAACCTCAGAGCACTTTTTGCCGCTGGCGTACATTGCGGGAATTGCTGGCTCAACTGGAAGCAATGTGAATGTTTTTGCTGAAGGTTGCGTCATGGGGTCACTCTCCATGACTTCTTACAGCGTTAGCTAATTTGCAATTGGTGTAATCGCCAACTTCAGCGCAATGAGCACCATCACAACGCCAATTGCGCTGTCAAGAATTCGCCACGTAATGGGCTTTGCCATAAAGCGTGATGCGTAGCGTGCACCAAAGCCGAGCGACGAAAACCACAGTACCGAACTGATTCCAGCACCAGTCGCAAAGATCCACCGTGAGTGACCATACTGATTGCCAAGTGAGCCAATGAGCAAGACCGTATCGATGTAGACGTGGGGATTAAGAAACGTGAATGCGAGTGTTGTTGCTACCGCAACTCGTAAAGATGGCTTATCTGCGTCTGATGGTGAAAGCGATCCAGGCTTCATTGCTTTCATAAATGATCGAATCGCAAAGTAGGAAAGATAGACAACTCCAACCCATCTAAGAATTTGCAGCGAGCTCGGAGCGCTCTTTACTATGCCGCCAATTCCGCCAATTCCTAAGAGAATGAGCGTGATATCAGAGACAGTGCAAATACCTACAACGACTGGCACGTGGTGTTTGCTGAGCCCCATGCGAAGCACGTAGGCATTCTGAGCGCCAATGGCGACAATGAGCGACAGCCCGGTTAAGAATCCTGCAATAAGTGCACTCACTCATTCATCCTCGCATGCTTTGCTATTGCTCTGGAGTACTTATCACCTGCTAGAAAACATCGCCTTCTGTAGAATTAGGCAATGTCAAATGTCAGTCCAAAAAAAGAAATCTCCGCATCAAAATTGATTGATGGTCGAATCAAGGAATTAGGGGATTGGCGTGGTGAAACCCTTGCTCGAGTCCGTGAACTCATCAAGCAAGCCCTGCCAGATGTCACCGAAGACTGGAAGTGGCGTGGAGTACCGGTTTGGTACAGCGACGGAATGATCTGCACTGGTGAAACTTACAAAAGTGTCGTGAAGGTTACCTTCGCAAATGGTGCGGAGCTCGACGACCCGTCTGGACTTTTCAATTCCAGTCTCGATGGAAATGTTCGACGTGCAATCGACATTGCTGAAGGTGAAAAAATCAAGGCAACAGCATTCAAAGCCTTGATTAAAGCTGCAGCAAAGCGAAACGCGATGAAGAAAAAGAAGTAAAGACTCTCGGGCTACACCTCGGCAAGGCTAGGCAATCACTGTGGTCAGCGTGTTATTTTGCCCGCAAAAGCGTAAATTGCTGAGGCGACTTCTGACGGACGTGACCACATTGACAAGTGTCCAGCACCGCGAATGATTACTGGTGAAGGCGCGCCAATGCGCTTGGCAGTTACGTAAGCTGCGTTCGCTGAGAATTCGCTGTCGTTAGATCCAAAGATCACGATCGACGGAATTGTAAAAGTCCGCAGGTGGTCAAGTTGTCTGCTCGTAACTCCGACAATTGCCCGAGATGCAAAAGAAAGAAGTGACTCTTCAGCGCCCTTAACTTCTAGTGGTCGCTGTACTTGAGTTAGGTCCTCTGGGGTGAATGGCGGGCATCCCTTTCCGCAGGCTGCTTCAAAAATTGTTTTTATGAAAGTGCCGCTGTGAACAGCTGTGTCGTAGAGCGCAGTTCGGTACGGGTTTGGTATCGAACTAACTATGCCAGTCCCTGGATACGAGATGCTGAGACCATCCCCATCAAGAAACACAATGCCTGCAGCAACATTTGGGTGGTCCAAAACAAACTGTGCAATTATTCCTGCGCCGAGTGAGTGTCCAACCAAGATTGGACTGGTTAGATGTCGGGCAACGAGAAAGGTCGCAAGTTGTTGGGCGAGTGCTTTTGTAGTGTAAGGACCAACGTGCGTGGTGTAACCGTAGCCCTTTACGTCGTAAGCCTCTACGTGATACGAGCGAGCGAGAATCTTGGCAACGGGCTGCCAAATATAAACTGATTCAAAAGCGCCATGTACTAGCACTATTGGGTGAGGTGATGGTTTTCCCCATTGTGCAAAACGAGTTTCGTATCCATTTGTTTTCACGTAGCTGAGTCCTGAAGGAGCAGCAACCGCTTGTCGGTACGTCAGAGTTGTTACTTCCGCAATCAAGGTTGTAGAAACGAAAATTCCAATAAAAATTCCCAGCAGTGTTAAGCGCAGTAGTCCATTGGGTCGAGCCTTGTCCTGTTGTGCCATTCCCTAAAGTTATCGGCGTTACTCACGAGTAGGTGAATTGAAAGGTGTATCCCTCAATTTGCATGAGCGCAATCGTAAAATTATTTACCTACGGCCTCTATGGCCCAACCGAAGAAAGTAGAAAAAAAATGGGTGTTTTATTACTTATTGGACGAATTTTGTTCAGCTTCATTTTTATTGGATCAGGAATCAACCACATCGTCAAGGCTAAGGACACGATTCCTTACGCTCAGATGAAGAAGTTGCCTCTTCCAGGATTGCTCGTGCCACTCTCAGGACTTGTTGTTCTAGCTGGCGCAGCATCGATCATCCTTGGACTCTGGATTGACCTCGGAGCACTACTCATTGCTGGTTTCTGCCTTCTATCAGGCGTGATTTTCCACAACTTCTGGGCTGCTGACGCTGCTTCGAAGCAAATGGAAATGATTTCATTTCTGAAGAATGTTTCAATTGCCGGTGGCGCATTAATCATTGTGGCAATCGTTAACAAGAACCACGGCATTGACGTTGGTCCAGTCGTGAGCCACGCTCACCAAGTTTTGTTCACCAAGAACTAACTGTTTTTACTTCAACAATGCCCCTCGGATTTTTCCGAGGGGCATTGTTGTTTGTACGGATATAATTGAAACGTAGCTCTGGTGAGGGCAGATTGTCCTAGTCACTTAGAAAGGTCACATGGCAGATGTAATCAAGCCAGTGAAACTAGGAAACACTCGCGTCACGGGTAAAGAGCAGTACTACACACCGCCTCAGGTGGCACAAGACATCTTGAAAGTTGTTGTCGACCTTGTGGAGGACTTCGAGCAGAAGGTCTTCTTAGAACCTGCTGGAGGAACCGGAACATTCATTAACGAAGCTTTAGCGAGCGGCTTCACAGAAGTCCTCAGCTTCGACATCGAACCCCACCACCCACTGGTGTCGAAAGGAAACTTTCTAGAGAAGAAGATTCCTCACAGCAACTGTGTGACCGTTAGCAATCCACCGTTTGGAAGAAACAATGCGTTGTCAATCCCTTTCTTTAATAAGGCTGCTGAATACTCGGACTTGATTGTTTTCATCGTGCCTAGGTCGTGGCGCAAGTGGACGGTTCAGAACAAGCTTGATCGTCGTTTCACTCTCGTGAGAGAAGATGATTTAAACATTAACTACGTAGATGCCAGTGGCGAACCATTGTCAAAGAATAAGTATCTACGCACGTGTGTGCAGTACTGGAAAAAGTCTGATGTGCTTCGTGACCTCGTCTATGTAAGAGACATGGGAATAATTGAGAAATGTAAGTATCAAGAAGCTGATGCTTCACTCACATTATTTGGCTATGGGTGTGGGACGGTAAAGACTGAGTTCGAGAAAAAGCCCAATACGACACAAATGTTCCTGAAACTCAAACACCCCCGCGCGCTTGAGGCCCTGAGGGCAGTTGATTTCTCTAGATTCTTCTTGAATACGGCCTACACCGAAGCACTCTCGATTCAAGAAATTAACTTCCTTTTGAATGAGTATTTATTTGCAGATCCCATGACTATTTCACAAAAAGAGAAACGCACGAGAGCGGTACGATAAGCCATGGCCGTTGACACTGAGTTCCTACGACGTAAGTACAAAGAAGAGCGCGATAAGCGTATTCGTAGTGACGGTAACGAGCAGTACATCGAAATCACTGAAGGGTTCGGCCACTATCAGGACGATCCTTACACCCCTCTGGTTGAACGTGAGCCGGTCCTACGCGATGCTGAAGTTGTAATCATTGGTGGTGGCTTTGCTGGACTTACCGCAGGCGCCCGTCTTCGCGACGTGGGAGTAGAAGACATCACCATCATTGAAGGCGGTGGGGACGTCGGAGGAGTGTGGTACTGGAATCGTTACCCCGGAGCAATGTGTGACACCGCGGCAATGGTTTATCTACCTCTCTTAGAAGAGACGAACTACCTGCCGACACAAAAGTATGTTTTGGCCCCAGAGATCTTTGCCCACGCGCAACGCATTGCGCGCCAGTACGAGCTTTACGATCAGGCGCTCTTTTCCACTCAGGTGAAAGGCGTTCGCTGGGACGATGCCAGCCAACGTTGGCTCGTAACAACCAACCGTGGTGATCAACTACGTGCACGGTTTCTCATTGCTGGAACTGGTCCACTTCACCGCCCAAAGCTTCCTGGCATTCCCGGCATTCAAGAGTTCAAAGGCGAATCGTTTCACACCAGTCGTTGGGAGTACTCGGTAACTGGCGGAAGTCCACTGGAACCGATGAACAAACTCGCCACCAAGCGAGTGGGGATCATTGGAACTGGCGCAACAGCCATCCAGTGCATACCTCACCTCGGGCGCGATGCGCAGGAACTCTTTATCTTTCAGCGCACGCCGTCAAGCGTGGACTTTCGAAACAATCATCCTCTGAGCAAAGAGAATGTTGGCGAACTAAGTCCGGGGTGGCAAGAAGAATGGTTGCTGAACTTTTGCACACTGCAAAACATGGGGTTTGCTGACGTTGACTATGTAAAAGACGGCTGGACAGATATCTCTAAGCGAATTCGTGACCGGGTGATCGAAGAAGCAAAGGGCAATTTCACTCCAGAAATCATGCGCAGTGCCTACGAAACCTGTGATGACGAGAAGATGGAAGAAATTCGCGCACGAGTCGATGATGTGGTTTCAGATCATGACACTGCACAAGGTTTAAAGGCGTGGTATCGACAGCTTTGTAAGCGACCTTGTTTTCATGATGAGTATCTCGATACCTACAATCGACCCTCTGTTCATCTTGTTGATACCAATGGCCAAGGAGTTGAGCGGATTGATGCCACTGGGGTTTGGGTCCAGGGTGTCCATTACGACCTTGACGTTTTGATTTTCGCTTCAGGCTTTGAAGTTGGCACTGAGCTCTCTCGTCGAACTGGTTTCGAGATAGTTGGACGAAACGGTCTGACCTTGAGTGAAAAATGGTCTGAAGGAATGGAAACACTTCACGGCATGCACGTAGTGGATTTCCCCAACCTATTTCTAATGCAACCGAGCCAAGCAGCAAACTTGATTTCAAACATCACTCATAACCACGTGGAAAGCTCAAGAAACATCGCCAGCGTTATCGATCACGTGAAGTGCAGTGGTGCCACTTTGGTTGAGCCTGACGCTGAAGCCGTGAATGCTTGGGTTGCGCAGTATGCAATGGCTACCGGCACGGTGATGAACAGCCCTGACTGCACTCCTGGCTATTACAACAATGAGGGCAAAGGACCTGACGCTCGACAACTTCGAACTATGGGAAATTATCCCACTGGCTCAATTGGATATTTTGCTTACAGCAAAGCGTGGCGAGAGTCTGGCGAGTTCACAGGATTGCACTTTTCCTAAGCCTGATGGAGGCAAGGCGATTCGAACTCCTGACTCTTCGCATATCATTCGCACTGCGTACAAATAATCAGCAGTGAGTTCAGAAATGGTAAATCTAAAGCGACTTCAAGCTATTTTATTCGTCGATGTTGCTGAGTTCGTCTTCCAATCGAAGCGACTGAATTGCCTGCATTGCTTTTCTGCCAGATACTTGCAGCTTTCTGTAGATGACGACAGATTCTTGCCTTACCAAAGATTCGCTAAACCCAATTTCAAGTCCAATCTGGGAGTTATTGAAACCTCGCTCCAGTAGGCCAGCAATTAAATATTGTCTGTCGCTGAGCGGCACCTGATTGAGATCAATCTTTTCCTTCACCGCCCTTGCAACTTCAACAAGTGCCTCAGGCAATCTGCTGGCATAAAGTCCCAGAAGTGATCCAACGGCTACAAAGAAGATCTCCATGGCTTCACTTAGTTCAATCTCTATTGATGAGTAAAGTGTCATGCCACCAATGGGATAGATGGGCACGGATACTTCAGAAATCCAGTCTTTAGGAATGCCCAGTTCTTCAGTGATAGGGAAGGATAGATCAAAATCATTGCCAGACTGCTTCACAAGTACTTTGCTCGAATTAATTGCGTCGGTTATTGGCAATTTTGTTTGAAGTGGTATTTCACCTATTGCGCTGAATTGGCCCGATTCCCATCCAAATCCGCCAATGGCGCACAGAACGCCGGTTTCAAGAACTTCACCCATGTAGATGCGGAGGAACTTTTCTTCAGAGAATGTGTTCATCACGAGAAATTGGGCAATTTCGTTATAGGACTTGGGAGACATTGCAAGAAAGCCAGAAAGAGCAAGAATTTTTTCTGCTTGCATTGAAACCTTCCTATCGAGAGGTAATCGCTAGTTGATTTTTAGCTAGAGGTCTCATACACAACCTAGCCACTTTGAGTGCATCCCAATTGTGACAAACGTCAATTATGGACAGACATGTACGGACATGTCTAGAAATTCAGTCCTAGCCTTGCCATTCAACGACTCTCAAAGGGCTACTCATGAAGTTAAAGAGAAAAATAGTACTGATTCTGACTTTTGCAATCCTTTCGCCATCGATTTCAATTTTGGGATCGTCGGCCGGGGCGTCTATTGCTCCAGCGTTCTGTTCAACTACCAACTATCTTGTTTTGGCTAATTCCTTGACAAATGCCGCATCCGTCGCCATCACCTCAACTTTTCCAGGTGCACTTGTGGGTGATTCTTCACAGGTGGAGTTGAATGGATTTTCTCAAAATGTATTTAATACTGTCGCACTGCAGACAAGTCCTTCTGCTTTTAGCTCCGCGATGACAACTTTGCTTGGAAACATTGCAACCGTTGTTTCTACGCCAGCTACGCAGCTTCTACAGACTACGGACCTCACCACTGATTACACCTCTGGATTTGCGGCCGGTAATTTTGGTCCAGGTGTTTACACTTCATCTGCTGCAATCAGTGTCGCGGCAAATCAGTCGATCACCCTAAACGGCGGGGGAAACTCAAATGCCACCTTCATCTTTGTAGCTTCGGCAGCAATTACTTTTGGCGCAAGCGTACAAATTCTTCTCACAAATGGTGCGCAAGCATCGAATGTTTACTGGCTAGGGGGTGCAATTTCTGGGGCCACAACTATTGGTGCTTCGTCTAACGTCCAAGGCACTTTTCTAGATAATGGAGCAACAACTCTTGGAGCTGGAGCTGTAGTGAATGGTCAGGTCCTAGTCACAGGTTCACTCACCTTTGGTGCCGGTGATGTGATTCATGGAGTTGGACCGTCATCTTCATGTGCAGTTGTTGCCCCAACGCTCAGTGTTTCCTTCACTGACGCAACTCTTGGAAACGCAACAATTGGAACTCCTTACAGTGACTTCATCGCAGCAGTGACTCTCAGCAATGGCGCTCTATCGGGTCAGTCGGTTACGTATTCAACTTCAAGTGCACTACCAACGGGACTGAGTCTCAACGCCGCAACGGGCTACGTCACAGGAACTGCCGCAAGCTCGGTGGCTGCAGGAACCTATCCATTGGTCATTACCGCCACTTCACCGGGTTACACGAGTCAAACAGCAACAGTCAACATTGTGGTGATCGCTGCAGTTGTTGCCCCAACGCTCAGTGTTTCCTTCACTGACGCAACTCTTGGAAACGCAACAATTGGAACTCCTTACAGTGACTTCATCGCAGCAGTGACTCTCAGCAATGGCGCTCTATCGGGTCAGTCGGTTACGTATTCAACTTCAAGTGCACTACCAACGGGACTGAGTCTCAACGCCGCAACGGGCTACGTCACAGGAACTGCCGCAAGCTCGGTGGCTGCAGGAACCTATCCATTGGTCATTACCGCCACTTCACCGGGTTACACGAGTCAAACAGCAATCGTGAGTTTCGCTGTTCTCCCTCCAATTACGATTCCACCAACGCTAAGCATCAGCTTCACTGATTTATTATTAGCCAATGCAACAATTGGAACTCCTTACAGTGACTTTGTCGCCGCAGTGACTCTCAGCAATGCAACGCCTACTAATCAAGTGGTTTCTTATGCTGCTGTAAGCGCGTTGCCGAACGGTCTGACACTCAATCAAACCAATGGGCAAATTGTGGGTGTCATATCGGGAAGTGTTTCACCGGGAAACTATTCCTTCATATTTCAAGCAAGTGCTGTGGGATACATAACTCAAACCGGCACAGTAAGTCTGAGCGTGTTCCCAGCAGTCGTTACGAACTACTCACTGTCGTTCACCGATGCAACATTGAATGATGCTGTAGTTGGTACTTTTTACAGTGACAACATTTCTGCTGTTGCCCGGACGAACTTCACAATAACGTCGCAGCCAATTACCTACAGCACCACAAGCGTTCTACCTCCAGGGCTAACGCTTAATAGCTCAAACGGTTTTCTTTATGGCGTTCCCTTAAGTGGGCCGGCAAAAACCTATTCCCTGAACATCGTTGCTGCTGCAACTGGATATCCGAGTCAAACAACTGTGGTGAGCCTGGTTGTGAACTCGGATGCCATTATTGGATTTACTAAGTCGGCGACAGTCTTGTTTGCTTTCAATAAGTCACTTCTGACAAGTTCAGCCGTCAAGCAGATTGCAGTAATTGCAAAATACGTCGTTGCGAATCAACTTACGAAAGTCAACGTTGTTGGCACAACAAGCTTTGTAGGCGGAACTGCAACAAACACGGTTCTGGCACTCGCAAGAGCATCAGCTGTTGTGAAATTGTTGAGGGTAGATATTGGGACTTCTGTTCACTGTGTGATTTCTGCGATCAGCACAAATCTGCCCACTGCACGTTCAAGTTATTCTGCGATTGTTCAGTACTAGTAAAAGTTAAAGGTTCTGGTGGAGGTAAGGGGATTCGAACCCCTGACCCCTTGCATGCCGTTAATTGGCACTTCGCTCGTTGACAGCAAGTTCAGAACAACTACGTTCCAAGGGCCATCAAGTCATAGAAGTTCGTACAAGTCCTCAGAGTGCCTGAAAATCTGGCGTTAAGAACAATTTGATTTCGTGTATTCCCTGAAGTGTGAATTAGGGATGAATGTCACAATTCAGCGGACGGACACTCGATTTTTGATCGATAAAGTTTCATTAGATTATTTTTTCTTCACCTCGGTCTCGCACGAATTTCATTTAGCTCAGTGGAGGATTACGTGAAAATATATAAAAGAAGTCAAACGGTTTTGGCTGTGACCGTGATTTTGATCTTTCCTTACCTTCTGGTAGGGCCAGCAAGTGGAGCGCTTCTAGCACTGAATAATTCAACTTTCGCTGAATGTGAGTCAACAGTAACTGCAAATGTTGAAACGCAATATGTAGCCCAGCCTGTTGGAACTTTATCGACCACACTTGAACAAACCATAACTGAATTTGTTTCTGGTCTCTGTGGAGGTTGGAAAAATAGTTCGATTTCTTCTTCAAATAAATTCGCCCTCAAATCAAATTCGGCAATGTCTCCATCAACAATGTCTTATGCTTCCATGACAAAGATAAACAACTTTGGAATTTCAGCAACTGGTGGCGGAACCATTGTGAATCTAACGCTTCAGGGTTGGTGGAATTACAATGGCTCAAGCGCATTCGGAACAAGTCAATTTTGTCAGCCCACTTCTACTCCTTTTTATGGATACAGCTACGCAGGAACATACTGTGGATGGAGTTATAACGGCGGTTCAGGGTACCCAAACGCCTACGCACTTGAAAGATACTTATTTACAATCACATTACAAATTGGGCCAATACTACTAACTCAAAATTATTTGTACTGGATGAATGCGTATGTGAATGGAACCAGTCAGTTCGGGTGTAATCAATGCTGATATTGAAAAGTGTATTTATTTTTTTAGTTTTAATGATTGCTCTGACTCTTGGAGTTCTCGTTTGCGCAACAATTGGTGGCAGTCTCATGGCGTATTCATTTTTAGCCCTGATCTCTGCGATGTCAGTTCTTCGGTTCTTTGTTAAAAAAAGAATGTGAAATTGGTGGAGGTAAGGGGATTCGAACCCCTGACCCCTTGCATGCCATGCAAGTGCTCTACCAACTGAGCTATACCCCCAAGGAACTATTGATGCTAGCAGTCAGATTCCTGCCTCTATTTATTGATGTTTACGACTCCTAGATGGAATAGGTAGTCTTTTGAAAATTCAATTCAATGTTTAGGTGGGGACTATGTCGTGGGATTTTTCAACAGAGCCAGAATTTCAGGAACTACTCGACTGGGTGAAGGACTTCTGCAAGAACGAAGTTGAACCACTGGAGCTCGTGTTTCCGTATGCACCATATGTACGTGACGAGAAGATGCGTGCTCTCGTTAAGCCTCTACAAGATCAAATCAAGGCAAAAGGCCTCTGGGCTGTATTCCTCGACAAGGAACTTGGTGGGCCTGGTTATGGACAACTAAAGCTCGCACTACTAAATGAAGTGCTTGGGCGCTACTCAATGGCCCCAGCACTATTCGGATGCCAGGCTCCAGACACAGGCAACATGGAAATTCTCGCTGCGTATGGAACCGAAGAGCAGAAGGAGCGCTGGCTCTACCCACTTATGAATCAAGAAATGTTCTCGGCGTATTCAATGACCGAACCACAGGGTGGATCAGACCCAAACCTCTTCACAACAAAAGCCGTGCGCGACGGTGAAGAGTGGGTCATCAATGGTGAAAAGTGGTACACCTCAAATGGTCGTAACGCTGACATTTTGTTTGTGATGTGCACCAATGGAATATTCATTGTTCCAAGAAAGACCCCTGGCGTTGAAATCAAGGACTACCCACGCACTCACAATCACATTATTTACAAAGACGTTCGTGTTCCGCTTGACCACTTGCTTGGACCAGAAGATGGGGCCAAGGTTTTGGCGCAGCGTCGACTTGGTGGTGGACGAATTCACCACGCTATGCGTGCCATTGCACAGTGCCAGCGTGCCTTTGACATGATGTGTGAGCGCGCACTTAGTCGCGAAAGTCACGGCAAGGTAATTGCCGAGCACCAAATGGTGCAGGCTGCAATTGCTGACTCCTACGCAGAAATTGCCCAGTTGCGACTACTCGTGCTCTGGACGGCGTGGACAATTGACAACTCGAGCACGCAAGAAGCTCGCACACAAATTGCCATGTGCAAATACACCGCAGCCAAAGTTCTTCGAGAAGTTTCCTACCGTGCAATTCACGTGCTCGGATCACTCGGGGTTACTGATCTCACCCCACTGCAAGCCATGTGGGCCGGCGCTCCAACCATGAGTGTGATGGACGGCGTTGATGAAGTCCACAAGGTGACGGTTTCGCGCAATGTGCTTAAGGGTTATGAGCCTCACCAAGGCTTCTGGCCAACTGACTACTTCCCAGAAAAGCGTGCGAAGGCTCGAGAGAAGTTCGCTGCAGCGTTTGCCGCTGACCCCGAGCTCGTTGGCTACGCCGATTATATGGAAAAGCGTTCGCGTAGTCACTAAGCAACAGGTTGACCTACTGGTGTTTGGCAAGGAAGCTAAGTATTCCCTCGGCGTAGGTTTCTCTGTCGTCGTACATTGCGAGGTGACTTCCATTCGGACAGTAGAGCAGTTCACCCTTCGGGAGAATTTTTGACATCTTCTCCATGTATGCCGGATCCATTGTGTCGTACTGGGCGCTAATGACTAGCGAAGGGATGTTGATTTTTGCTAGGTCTTCGGTGCGGTCCCAGTCGAGTAATTTTCCGCTCATGCCGAGTTCGCTTGGCCCTTGGAGCGGGACGTAGATGTCCTTGTTCACGCGGCTCATTCCTCGAAGGACACAGTTTGGCCACTGGTCAGATGGTGCGCGAAGAACGTGCAACACATAATGGTGCTCCATCAGTAGTTCTTCGTACTCTGCGTTATCAGTGTCATTACGCGCTTCAAAGTCTTTAATTTTTGCCAGAACTGTTTGATCCATTTGTGGCATTAAAACATTATTGGCATACTCGTTGTATGCGCGAGAGTTCGACATCATGTTAGAGATGATGAGCCCTTTTAGATTCTGTTGATATTTGAGCGCGTACTCAATAGCTAACAAACCACCCCAGGAACTGCCGTAGAGGAAGAAATTATCCTTCGTCAGTCCTAACGCAGTGCGTACTTGTTCCACTTCATCAACAAAACGGTCAATCTCCCAGAGCGATGGTTCGCTTGGTTGATCGCTACGGTACGAGCCGAGTTGGTCGTAGTGGTAGTACTCAACACCTGCCCCTGGAAAAATCGTGTCAAATGCTTCGAGGTATTCACAAGACATTCCGGGCCCACCATGGAGAAGTAGAACTTTGACAGCAGGATTGTTGCCGGTTCGCTTAGTCCAGACGTTGAATGTGCCTTTTTCGGTTTTGATGGGGATCATTTTCGTTCCGCCATCAATAACGTCATCGCGTCCTGCGTTGTCAAGGTATGGGTGAATTGGTTTCATGAAAAGAATCTATCTGTCTTGAAGTCAGGCTGCTTCTCAAATTTCCCTAGAATGTATAAATGGCCCGTCCCTTTGATGTAACCCAAGTTGAGTCCAAGTGGCAAGAACGCTGGCTTACAGAGGGCACGTACCAAGTCGATAACGATGACCCACGCGAGCGTTTCTATGCGCTCTGCATGTATCCGTACCCATCAGGAGCTGCTCACCAGGGCCACGTGCGCAACTACACCTTTGGTGACCTTCTAGTTCGCTACCAAACCATGCTCGGAAAGGCAGTTCTCTCTCCGCTGGGATTCGACTCTTTCGGACTTCCCGCAGAAAACGCTGCCATTAAAGCAGGATCGCACCCTCGAATCTTCACCGATGAGCGCATGAAGGAACTTAAGAATTCCATTCACCGCCTTGGCGCAGTGTATGACTGGCGTCGAGAAGTATTCAGTCATAACCCTGAATACATGAAGTGGGCTCAGACAATTTTTATTGAGTTCTACAAGAACGGACTCGCGTACCGCGCAAATGCACCAGTGAACTGGTGCCCAGGTTGTGCAACAGTGCTCGCTAACGAGCAAGTGAACGCTGACGGAACGTGTGACCGCTCCGGTGATCTTGTTGAGCGAAAGAATCTTGAACAGTGGTTCTTTAAGATCACCGACTACGCCGAAGAACTTCTTAATGACATTGACACTCTTGAGTGGCCAGAGCGAGTTAAGACAATGCAGCGCAACTGGATTGGAAGATCTGAAGGAGTGGAGTTCGAGCTCGCACTTGCGAGTGACCCCTCTAAGGGACTTCGTGTCTTCACAACTCGACCAGACACTGGATTTGGTGTGACTTACGCCGTAGTTGCGCCAGAGCACCCACTTCTTGGTGAGCTCACTACAGATGATCAGCGTGCCAATGTGCAGGCACTGGTGGAGCGTGCAAATGCCGCGAGCGAACTCGAGCGCACTACATCATCTGATGCAGGAGCCGGACTCGATAAGCGTGGTGCCTTCACCGGTAGCTACGTCATTAATCCTTTCAATAACGAACAAGTTCCGGTCTACGTGGCTGACTATGTACTTGGAACGTATGGCACTGGCGCAATTATGGCTGTTCCTGCAGAAGATGAGCGCGACTTCGCATTCGCGAAAGTCCACGGTCTACCAATCGTCAGAACTATCGAGACACCAGCTGACTTTGAAGATGGCGCTTATTCGGGAGACGGCCTTCACATCAACTCTGGATTCATGGATGGGATGGACGTAGAGACCGCGAAGAAGGCTGCTGCGAAGTTTTTAGAAGAGAAGGCGAGTGGACTCGTAAAGGTCAACTACCGACTTCGTGACTGGCTCGTTTCTCGCCAGCGCTTCTGGGGATGTCCAATTCCAATTATTTACTGTGACAAGTGCGGAATGTTGCCTGTTCCTGCAGAACAACTTCCAGTTGTGGCTCCAGACGACGTGAACATGGACAAGAGCGGCCAGTCGCCACTCGCCACACACGAAGGCTTTAGAAACACGACCTGTCACAACTGTGGTGGCCCCGCACGACGTGAAGCCGACACCATGGACACCTTTACAGACTCTTCTTGGTACTTCCTTCGTTTCGCTGATCCGTTTTCTACGGGCAAGCCTTTTGATGCGGAGCAAGTTAAGAAGTGGATGCCAGTTGATCAGTACATTGGCGGCATCGAGCACGCAATCTTGCACTTGCTCTACGCACGCTTCTACGTAAAGGCCCTAGTTGATGTAGGTATTGCCCCAGGACTTCCACGCGAACCCTTTAAGCGTCTCTTTACCCAGGGAATGATTCGCCTCGACGGCTCAAAGATGTCAAAGTCCAAGGGCAACCTGATTGCACCTGAGAAGTACTACGACCGTGTGGGTGCTGACGGACTTCGCTTGTTCCACCTCTTCGTAGGACCACCAGCCGATGATGTTGACTGGACTCTGCAGACTGAAGACGTTATTGAAGGCTGCGCCAGGTTTATTGACCGCATTGTGCGACTTAGCCAGTACGACGAAGTTAATTTCCATGACACCTTTGATGACACCGACCTTGCAGTGAAGCAGGCTGTACACCGCACAATTGTTCGCGTTACCAGTGACCTCGAGCGTTGGAGCTACAACACTGCCGTTGCAGCACTGATGGAACTACTCAACACAGTTTCAAAGCAAGCACGTTCGGATCATGGCGCGCACCGTGAAACGCTCGACGATTCGCTAAACACCATGTTGAAGTTGCTGGCTCCAATGGCGCCACACATCACGGCAGAGCTCTGGGAGCAGCGTCTTCCGGGCGAGAAGTCAGTCCACTTACAGAGCTGGCCAGTTGCTGACCCTGCACTCACGGTTGAAGAAACGGTCGTCATGGTTGTGCAGATCAATGGCAAGGTGAAGTCACGAGTGAACGTTGCACCAAGCGTCAGCGAGGCCGATGCGCAGGCCGCAGCTCTTAGTGACCTAGAAACAATCAGTGCCCTGGGTGGAGCTACGCCAAAGCGAATTGTCTGCGTTCCGCCACGTTTGGTGAACATAATTATCTAATGGCAAAAAGTTCTAAGACCGGTGACACAACGGTATTGATTGAGCCACCACGTTTTGACCGTCCTGAAGTAGAGATTCAATCGTCTGCGCGCAGGAAGAAAACTGGCACTGCTCACTGGTCGGGTAGTCGCATCATTGTTCAGATTCCAGCAAACGTTCGTGGGAAAGACAGGACAATGTTTGTTGATGAGCTCGTAGAGCGCTTATTGACGCAGCGTCCACAAGTCGCTGCTGGTGACGGAATGCTCGAAGAGCGCGCACGTCTGCTTGCGGCACAGTACAACGACGGGGTTGAACCAGTTTCAGTCCGCTGGGTAACCAATCAGCAAGCACGCTGGGCATCATGTTCACCTGGCACAAAAGAAATTCGAGTTTCGAGTCGACTTCGACAATGCCCAGAGTGGGTCATTGATGCAGTGCTGGTTCATGAACTCGCGCACTTACAGGTGGCCGACCACTCTCCAGCGTTTTACGAAATTGCTAATCGCCACCCTCGTCAAGATGACAGTGAGCTTTACCTCGAGGGTTACGCGCTGGGGCTGGGTCTTCGAATTGAAGAGGCAGACGTAGAAACTGCTTAGCTCGCTTCACCGCGCAAGAAGCGCTCTAGCTCTTCAGCAAGTTCATCACCACTAGGCAGTTCTTCACCTAGTGACGTTCCTTCTACTTCGTCAGCAACTTCTTCTAACTCTTCAACCATTGATGAGTGATCAGGGTTGTTGGTTACAAGCTCATCAACGCGCTGGCGAGCTTCGTCTGCAGAAGCGCGAAGGTGACTGGCATCAAGTGTGAGTCCACCAATGCGCGCAAGTCCTTCAATGAGAGCGGCTGCGGCCTGGGGATAGGGCATGCCAGCAACGTAGTGAGGAACACGTGCCCAGAGGGTAATGACGTCCATGTCTACTTCGGCGAAACCAAGCTCAAGCGCCGCACTAATGCCAGCAGGAACTTCGAGCTCTCCAGAAACGGTGCCAACGAGTGGCAATAGGTGAGCACTCGCAATCGGTGCAGTACCAATAACGCGAACTGGGCGAGTGTGAGGTGTTGGGGCTGGGAATGCTCCAAGGCCTACAACGAGGCGAACATCGAAGCGTCCAGCTGCATCGGTGACGACGTCAATGAAGTCACTCCAGTGAAAGTCAGGTTCTGGTCCAATGAGGAACAGCATGTCTGCGCCATCGCCGTCTTTTCCGTAGCGCAGCTGGATCTCAGGCCAGGTGAGCTCGGTGGTAATTCCGTCAATGATTCGAGCGACTGGGCGACGTGCACGCTGGTCAATAAAGAACTCAGTGTCAAAGGTCGCTAGTACCTCAGTGTGAATGGTGTCGAGCATGGTGCTGAGAGCGGTGCTGGCTCCACTTCCTGCGTCAATCCATCCGTCGAGGCAGACAACAAGAACTGGTTCGTTTAGTTCTGGATCAGCAAGAAAAATTATGCGGTCGTAGATCTCGTCGTCCATCAACCTTGCTCCAAGGTTTGCTTCGCAAGTTCAGCCAGCATGGTGATGTGTGTTGGAAATTCGCTCACGCTTCCAGTGTCGCCTGCAGTTGCTCCGGCGCTGTAGCGAGCGAAGACTCCCTGCAAAATGCACGCAAGCTTCCAGTAACCAAATGCTTGGTAGTAAGAAACATGGCTTACGTCCAGTGACGTGTGCTTCGCGTACGTCTCGAGAACTCCAGCACGGCCCACAAAACCTTCGGCGGTTGTAGGAGCAGCACCCAAGAGTGCAGCTGTCGCATCAGAGCGCTCCGACCAGTAAACGAGAAGGAGACCAAGGTCAGCCATTGGGTCACCGAGCGTGCAAATCTCCCAGTCGAGGATTGCCTTCACGCGGCCTTTTTCGTCGAGCACCGTGTTGTCGAGTCGGTAGTCACCGTGAACAATGGAAACTCGCTGCTGCGTAGGAATCGACGCGGCAAGTTGTGCTCCGACTGCTTCGACGAGTCCACCGTGGCCGTAACCCTCAACTTGCATTTGATCGAACTGTGTGCGCCAGCGCTTCAACTGACGTTCAATGTATCCGTCGTGACGAGCAAGACCGCTGAGGCCAGCTTCTTCAATGTCCACTTCGTGAAGTCGAACCAGCGTTGAGGCGAGATTTTCTCCAATACCTTCTCTGGTTGGAACATCGAATGCGTTTTCCGCATCCTTGCGGTCTCGAAGGATCGCGCCTTCAACGAACTCCATTACGTAGAACGGACGCTCGTTAACTGCTTCATCGATGCAAAGCCCTAGGGGAGTAGCGACAGGGATCCCCTGCGGATGAAGTGCCGTGATGATGGTGTGCTCTCTGACCATGTCGTGCGCCGTTGGCAGCACGTGACTGGTTGGCGGGCGTCGAAGCGCGAATTGCTTTCCAGTCGCGTCAGTGACGCGGTAGGTCAGGTTTGAGCGACCGCCAGCGATAAGTTCAAAAGTGAGAGGCCCAACAGCGCCTACGTTGTCTGCCATCCACGTAGTGACGTTGTCGGCGTTGATTCCAATTACGTCATTTCCCATAGACGCCGAGGATAACAGTGTCAGAGCACCCTTCCATCAGGTCCCAACACCGTTAGGCTGACCAGCGTGTTCACGAAAATGGCCCTCTAATGCAGGTATTTAAACCTGGCCATTCGATCAGCCTTCGCCTCGGAGAGACCCGCTTTGACGTCACTTCTAGGGCTCTTGTAATGGGCATCCTTAATCGAACCAAAGACTCTTTTTTCAGTCCCGCCGCGACGTACGACCTTGATGCATTCTTTCAACGAGCAGAGCAGCTCGTTAACGAAGGGGCAGATCTTCTCGACGTAGGTGGAGTGAAGGCTGGGCCTGGTGACGAAGTCACCGAAGCAGAAGAACTCGAGCGAGTTGTTCCAGTTATTGGTGAACTCAAAAAACGCTTTGATGTGCCACTAAGTATTGACACGTGGCGAGCATCGGTGGCGAAGGCTTGTTTCGCTGAAGGGGCGAGTGTCGGAAACGACATCAGTGGATTCGCTGACCCGGAGTATTTAAAAGTTGCGGCTGTTGCCAACGCCAGTGTTGTGGCAACCCACATTCGCCTTAAGCCCCGCGTCGCTGACCCGACTCCCCAGTACGACAATGTCACAGAGACAGTGAAAGATTTTCTCGTGCAACGACGTCAGTGGGCCCTTGATGCAGGTATTGAACATGACCGCATCATCATTGATGCGGGACTCGACCTTGGTAAAACTGCCGCGCAGTCGCTACAACTTCTTAGAGATTCGTCAGTGCTCGCAGAACTCGGCTCGCCACTACTTCTTTCTGCTTCAAACAAAACATTCCTCGGGGTGATGTTTGATCTTCCCGTCACCGAACGACGCGAGCCCTCACTTGGAGCCAGCGCCCTCGGAATCGCTGGGGGATGTCGTATTCTTCGTGTACATGATGTTGCTGGCTCGGTGAGAGTCAGAGACGTAATGGAGCACTTGATTGGAGCGAGTTGAGTAGTTCAACTATCTGTGTTGTTGGCACTGATGCCACCATGGTTTACGACGCGCTTCACAATGTTCTCCAAAGCGCCCTCGGAGACCTCGACCCGTCGTTCGCTCTTCAGGACTTCACGGCAAAAGATGCTGCATCAAGCAGTTCAGATTCAATTCTGTCGAGAGTTATAGAAGCACTCAATACCCCGCCATTTCTCGTTGAAAGGCGAGTGGTCGTTGTTCGAGATGCACAGTCACTCTTAACTGATGAAGTTGCAGAGCTCATTGCCTGGATAGACAATCCGGCACCTGCGGTGACTCTTATTCTCGGAGTAGTTGGTACCAAGGCAAACAAGCTCGTAAAAGCTGCTGGCGAAGTAGTTGAGACGAATGTTGGCTCTAGGGCACAGGACCGCGCAGCATTTGTTTCCGCCAAGTTCGCTGAGTACAACGTCACCATTGACCGCACCGCTTCGCAGCGCATTGCTGAGCTCGTGGGAGACGACGTTGCGCGCATAGATTCAACTGCTCGAACGCTTTCGACCATTTATGGATCAGCTCCGCTCAAATTTAAAGATGTTGAGCCGTACTTAGGAGAAGCCGGTGACGTTCCGGCGTGGGACCTCACCGACGCAATTGATTCAGGTGATGCCAGTAAGTCAATTGTTGTTGCGCGTCGAATGCTCGACTCCAAAGGTCGTGCGGGACTTCAAATAGTGAATATGCTGCAACGTCACTACTTAGCCATGGCGAGACTCGAGGGCAGTGGCGCTACTAGCCAAGAAGAAGCAGGCTCCATTCTCTCGATGAGCCCTTACCCAGCGGGTAAAGCACTTAAGACTGCGCAACGACTCGGTCAACAAAAGATCACTCAAGCTGTGCACTGGGTGAGAGAAGCAGATGTTTCGCTTAAGGGTGGCGTTAGTTATGGCGGAAAAGATCTCAACACCGACATTGACGTAACTGACCTAACAGTTATTGAGGTACTCGTGGCGCGACTGGCGCGAATGTCGGGTGCTGGGCGTCGCTAAGACGTGACGAATTAACGTTAAAAGTTTGTTGAAAAGAAAACGGGCGTAGCCCGTGAATTATGCGTTGGTCTTGAGTGCGTTGATGCGCTTCATAAGACCAGACTTCTTGTTTGCAGCCTGGTTCTTGTGAATGACCTTCTTGGCAGCAGCCTTGTCAATACGCTTCATTGCAGCACGAAGAGCTGACTCTTCGTTCTCCGTACCAGCAGCGCTAAGAGCGTTCTTGGTACGCGTGCGGATCTCAGACTTGACCGACTTGTTGCGCTCGCGTGCAACTTCGTTCTGCTTGTTACGCTTGATTTGGCTCTTGATATTTGCCACAAAAAACTCCGTTATCAGTGCGCCGAAACTGTCCGGCGGGCTAAATAAGGCTAGCAGAGTGGCGAAGTAGGGCCAACAACGAGGAATTCTCTGGTCTGGCGGGTAGCCTTGATGCACCGTGGCCGAACAAATTACTACCGTTGATTTCAGCAAAATCCGCAATCTGAGCATCATTGCTCACATTGACCACGGTAAGTCGACCCTTTCTGACCGAATCCTAGAAATCACTGGAGCAGTCGATCCACGACTCATGCGAGCGCAGTATCTCGACTCAATGGATATTGAGCGTGAGCGCGGCATCACGATTAAAGCTCAGAACGTTCGTGTGGGCTACGAAGGCCACATCATCCAGCTCATTGACACACCGGGTCACGTTGACTTCGGTTACGAGGTTTCTCGCTCACTCGCGGCGTGCGAAGGAGCTGTGCTTCTCGTTGACGCGAGTCAAGGTATTCAAGCTCAAACTCTCGCGAACTGTTACCAAGCCATTGAGAACAACTTAGAAATTGTTGCGGTGCTCAACAAGATTGACCTTCCCGCCGCAGACCCAGATCGCTGCAAAGAAGAACTCGAGCGCGTGCTCGGACTTCCGGCAAACGAAGTGCTCTCGATTTCTGCAAAGACTGGTGAAGGGGTACCAGAACTACTTCGCGCAATCATCGAGCGCATTCCTGCTCCACAAGGTGACCCTGAAGCAGAGCTACGTGCACTTATTTTCGACTCGTACTACGACCAGTACCGCGGTGTAATCAGTTCCATCAGAATTGTCGACGGAACTTTGCGAGACAACATGAGAATTCGCATGATGCAAAACGGCACGAACCACGAAATTGAAGAAATCGGAATTCGCACGCCAACACTTCTCACCGTGAAGCAACTCGGCCCTGGAGAAGTGGGTTTCATCGTTGCGGGAATCAAAGACGTTGGTGGTGCCAAGTCGGGTGAAACAATCACTGACTCAGCGCGACCTGCAGAAAAGCCACTCGATGGCTACATGGACCCTAAGCCAATGGTGTTCTGCGGTATTTATCCAATTGACGGTGACGATCTTCCTGACATGCGTGACGCTCTGGACAAATTAAAGTTAAACGACGCCTCAATCACGTTCGAGCCTGAGTCTTCACACGCACTGGGCTTTGGATTCCGCTGCGGGTTCCTTGGGCTCTTGCACATGGAAATTGTTCGTGAGCGTTTAGAGCGTGAATTCAATCTCGAGATCATCGCAACGGCCCCTTCGGTTGTGTACCGAGCATTTCTCACTGATGGCAGTCAAATAAGTGTTGACAATCCAACGGAGCTTCCAGACCCGAGTCGACTCGATCACATTGATGAGCCAATGCTCGACATTTCAATCTTGAGCCCTACGGAGTATCTCGGGGCAATCATGGATCTCTGCCAGACCAGACGTGGCGAAATGATCAAGATGGACTACCTGTCAACTGAGCGCGTTGAGCTGAAGTACTCAATCCCACTCGCTGAAGTTGTTATTGACTTCTTTGACGCGTTAAAGAGTCGCACCAAGGGATACGCGAGTCTTGACTACGAGCCGAGTGGTTACGTCACCTCACAACTTGTTCGAGTGGACATCCTTATCAACCACGAACCAGTTGATGCCTTCTCGACAATTGTTCACAAGTCCAATGCGGACTACTACGGACGTCGTATGTCTGAGCGTCTAAAAGAACTCATTCCACGCCAGATGTTTGATGTGCCAATTCAGGCCGCAGTTGGTGGTCGCATTATTTCTCGTGAAACCGTAAAGGCTCGCCGCAAGGACGTTTTGGCCAAGTGTTACGGAGGAGACATCACCCGTAAGCGCAAGCTCCTCGAGAAGCAAAAAGAAGGTAAGAAGCGTATGAAGAACCTGGGAAGAGTTGAAGTTCCCCAGGAAGCATTCGTTGCTGCCTTGAAGTTAGAAGACTGACCCTTTCTATCTGGCACTCAGTAGAATTGAGTGCCAAAGGGGAAAGTATGGCTCGTCGCTCACCAAAAGCACCTATTTCGACACCTACTGACCTCGACGCGCGCAAAGCCAAGATTCTCGAGTCAGTTGTAGTTGAGCACGTTGATACCGCAATGCCAGTTGGCTCGTCGTCTGTGGCTGGCGCGCCGGGTCTCGGCGTTTCTCCGGCCACCGTTCGCTCAGAGATGGTCACGCTCGAGCGAGAGGGATTCCTCACACAACCTCACACTTCGGCTGGACGCATTCCAACAGATAAGGGATATCGCTACTTCGTTGATCACCTTCAATCCGGCGTACTCGGCCAAGCGCAGCAACATCAGGTGAAGGACTTCTTCGCCAATGTTCGAGGTGAAGTTGAAGATGTTTTAGAGCAAACTTCGACGCTGCTGACAAAGATGACAAGTTACACATCAGTCGTAATGGGAGCTGGTCACAGTCAGGCAAAGATTTTGAACGTGCAGCTCGTCAATCTCGACGCTCGCCATCAGCTGCTGGTTACAGTTTTCTCAGACGGCCTTGTTCTAAAGAACAGCGTTATGACGACGTTTGATGCAAGTCATGAAGAAGTTGCAGAAGCCTCGAAGCAGCTGAATGCACTTCTGATTGGCACCACACTCGGTGAAAGCATTCAAGTCCCTTCACGCGCGGACCACGTCGCAGTACTTGTACGAGACGCTGCCAGTGTCCTGCACAAAGAAAAGCCAACCACTGATGGCGAGCAGGTCTACATTGGCGGCTCTTCAAAGGTTGCTGAATCGTTCGATGGGGTAGAGACAGTACAGAAGGTCTTGAGCATCTTGGAGCAGGAACTTCTCGTGGTCTCTTTGGTGCAAGACATCCTCGACCAAGACATTTCAGTTTCCATCGGATCCGAAAATGGTTACGAGCCACTTTCTGCAGCTTCAGTGATCGTCGCACCAGTCACCATTGATGGAAATTCAGTAGGAGCAGTTGGCCTACTTGGTCCAACACGAATGAAATACCGCGAAGCGATGATTGCAGCAGAGACTGTTTCAAAGCACCTCACACAACACTTTGGTGGAGAAGAAATTGTCTAGTTCAGATTTATACGAAATCCTGGAAGTTGATCGCAACGTTTCACAAGATGACCTGAAGAAGTCCTACCGTCGCCTTGCTCGCCAGTTCCACCCTGACGCGAATCCCGGTGATGCTGCAGCCGAAGCAAGGTTTAAAGAGGTTTCGCAGGCCTACGAAATTCTTTCAGACCCTGAGCGTCGCTCTAACTACGACCGTTTCGGATCTGACGTGGGTGGCGGCGGAAATCCATTCGGTGGTGGTGGCTCAGTCCAAGACATCTTTGACATGTTCTTTGGCGGCATGGGTGCTCGTCAACAACAGCGCGGTGGGCCTCAACCTGGTCCTGACGCCGAAGTAGTGCTTGACATCACGCTCGATGAAGCAGCCTTTGGTGCAACAAAAGAACTCACGGTAACGCTTCCAGTTAGTTGTGCGACTTGTAAGGGAAATGGCTGTGCCGATGGCACGTCACCGGTTGTCTGCGTCGAGTGCGCGGGCATGGGCGTAGTCCAGCGCATTCGTAACTCAATCTTGGGCCAGATGGTCACTTCTATGCCGTGCTCTAGATGCAACGGAATGGGATCTCGAATTGATTCACCATGCAAGGACTGTCGAGGAGAAGGTCGTCGAAACGACACCGTCACCATGAATGTTCAAATTCCTGCAGGTGTTGAAGAAGGTTCCACCATGCGCCTCCAAGACCGCGGTCCCGCGGGTGCACGTGGTGGCGGTAATGGTCGACTGTTTGTTCATCTGCGCGTTGCAGAAGACCCTCGCTTTGAGCGCGATGGCAATGATCTTCATCTCGAAGCTCGGATCTCTTATACGCAGGCCGTGTTTGGAACAACAATTGAAGTTCCAACCCTTCGTGAAACACACACAGTGGAAGTTGAAGCTGGTACTCAAACCGGCACAGTTCAGCGCATTCGCCACCAAGGCATTCAGCATCTTCACGGCCGTGGACACGGTGACCTCTTTGTTCACCTGGTTGTTGACGTTCCAACCAAACTGGATGAAACCTCTGAAGAGCTTCTTCGAAAGCTCGCCGAGCATCGCGGTGAAGTTGTGAACGAAAAGGGTGGACTCTTTCACCGTCGTGGATCTAAGAAGTGAGTGCCGAACTCTGGCAGCGCAGGATTGATGCGCTAGGTCAGTTCCGTGTGCAAAACCCTGAGCGACCAGAACTCACCAAGGATGATGAGCATCACCTTCGAACAGTGCTTCGTGCCAAGAGCGGCGAAGAGATTGTTGTAACCAACGGTGAAGGCTCGTGGTCACTTTGTGAAGTGACAGATACCAGCATCACCCGTGTTACTCCAGTTGCCATTGATCCAGTGACCGAAGAAACAATTTTGTATCTTGTTCCGCTAAAGGGTGATCGCAGTGAATGGGTGGTTGCAAAAGCAACTGAACTAGGTGTGAGCCGAATTGTTCCTCTACTGAGCAGTCGTATTGCAGTGAAGTTCAAAGGTGACGTTAGAGACAAGATCTTGTCGAGGTGGCGTCGCATTGCTGCAGAGACCTGCGGCCAATGTCGCAGGACCTATGACATTGTCATTGATGAACCGGTACAAATTAGTGACGTTCCTGTGAATGTTTGTGTTGCTGATTTCGGTGGGACAAGTGACTGGTCTGGCGTCAGAAGCGTTGCGGTAGGACCTGAAGGCGGCTGGGCACCTGAAGAATGGGGCCCTGAGCGCAAAAAGCTCGGACTTGGACCCACGGTTCTTCGTGGAGACACCGCCGGGGTAGTTGCTGCCTCGCTTCTGGCTTATGGTGCAGGCGACTGGGGATTTACCCTAAATAGCCGTCAAAATGGGTAATGATGTTTACAACACATGAGTGATTGCCTGTTTTGCAAAATAGTTGCGGGAGAGATTCCGTCGAAGACCGTCGCACAGAGCGACACTGCGTACGCGTTCTATGACATTGCACCCCAGGCCCCAGTGCACGTTCTCGTAATTCCCAAAGAACATATTGCGACTGCTGGCCACGTGACAAACAACCACGGCGGCATTGTTGACGATCTTTTCCTCCTTGCGCAAGAAGTTGTTGAGCTCGAAGGAATTAAGGAAAGCGGCTACCGACTTATTTTCAATGTTGGTGAAGACGCTCAAATGACCGTGCCACACCTTCACATGCACGTGATGGGTGGACGCAGAATGGACTGGCCACCCGGATGACCTTTGATGCCACGGCTGAAGAAGCCATGACGGCGACCACCTTCGTACCTAACACGCACCTCATGTCGGGGTTGCTTGGACCTAGAGATGAGCACCTGCGTGTTATCGAGCGCTCATTTCCTGCATCCAAGATTCGTGTTCAGGGAAATCAGATTTCGGTCACTGGTCCTGACGCCGCAAAAGTACTTCGTCTTTTTGACGAACTGGTACTCGTTCTTGAAAGCGGACAAGCACTCGACGTTGTAAAAATTTCACGCACCATTGACATGGTGGCTGACGATCTTCGACCAAGTGAAGTCTTAAAGCACGAAGTGGTTCGAGGAGCTAAAGGAAAAGCTATTCGTCCTTCAACTGCGGGACAAAAGCGTTACACCGATGCCATTGACGCTTCAATCATCACTTTTGGAATTGGACCTGCAGGAACTGGAAAGAGTTACTTGGCTGTCGCTCAAGCGGTGCAGGCACTGCACCGTCGTCAAGTGAATCGAATAGTTCTCACCCGCCCAGCTGTTGAAGCAGGAGAGCACCTCGGATTCTTGCCCGGTGACCTCATGGCCAAGATCGACCCTTACCTTCGACCGCTGTACGACGCACTGTATGACATGGTCGGTCCTGAGGGAGCGCAGCGAATGATCGCGAACGGAACTATTGAAGTTGCTCCACTGGCCTTCATGCGCGGGCGAACGCTCAATGATTCGTTCATCATTCTTGACGAAGCCCAGAACACCACTCCTGAGCAAATGAAGATGTTCCTCACACGAATTGGATTCAACTCAAAAGCCGTTGTTACTGGTGACGTCACCCAGGTTGACCTCAATGGAAAGCCCAGTGGACTCGCAAACATTGAAAAGATTCTCTGGAATGTTGATGGCATTAGCTTCATCCACCTAGGCGCCAAAGACGTTGTGCGCCACCGTATTGTTGCGGACATTGTCACCGCATTCGACAACTACCTGCCATGACCATTGATATTTACGCTGCCGATGAGCAGCATGAGTTCGACATTGACCTGGAGCGATGGGTCGCTCTCGCCCAGGGGGCTCTCGGCGATGAAGGTGTTCGCGGGCTAGCTGAAGTTTCGTTGATCTTCTCAGACGAACCAACT
>Ga0208253_1000045_pt1 | contig 54009 bp, 82 predicted proteins | sample CryBogCBE10Oct08_FD_184573 | JGI IMG/M metagenome (GOLD analysis project Ga0208253, IMG submission 184573) | Freshwater microbial communities from Crystal Bog, Wisconsin, USA - CBE10Oct08 (SPAdes) | ecosystem: Environmental > Aquatic > Freshwater > Lake | place: Crystal Bog, Wisconsin, USA...
GCTGTTAACAAATAAGCAAGATCCAATAAAATAAGGTACACATAAGAATACTGTGATTAATAAACCATTTAGGATATACCCCAAATAACAAGCAGCAACAATAAGAATAATAGCAAGTATAATACCACCTGTAAGTTCATATAGATCAAATGTTGAAGGTCTTTGTAATCTGCTGCTATCTATCAACATTTGCAAGGTTTGAGCAGATACCTCATACCCTTGGGAAATACCAACAGGAGTAGCTACAGTATTATTTAGGCCTTCTGCAGTTAAAGCAATGAATACTATCTTATCTTTAACAATGGACCAGTTAGCATCTGCAAATGAAACCGAATCAAATGTGTATTTAAAGTTTATCCACACTCTACCGTTAGCATCAGTAGCGATAGGTGGCGTGCCTTTAACTCTAATAGCCTGTACACCAGCCTGATCTACTTTAGCTTGATAAGATTCTTCTCCACCAAACATTCTCAACGCTTCTAAAGGTATAGTAGGATAGGTTTCTTTCTTTACTTGTACTACTAATGGTAAGCGTCTTGTTACCGAGTCTATTTCAGGGGTTGTTAATAGCATACCTACACCACCTGATGACTGACCTATCTCTTTAGTTGGTCCAATAGCAGCAGGGTATGTATATAACCAATCACCTAAGTCTCCTCCTATTGCAGCTAAACCTCTTGGTACAGGCTGTCCTTTACCTTTTTGGGAAGCTGATTGTGCAGTTATTACTGGATATTTTTGTAAAGTACTATTAAATATTGTATCACCACCTAATCTATCTTTCTCTGAAAATAGAATAGGCATAACTACTAACTGCGCACCACTGTTAAATGCTTTTTCCAAACCTTCGCTTAATACTGCTCTGGACACCGGCCATTGGCCAAACTTGTCTAACGTCGCCTCGTCTATGGTTACTACAACAATATTATTACTTTTTACTTTACTTTGTTGTCTTTGATAGTAATCTAATCCTTTTAAGCGGGCTGTTTCAATAAAAAACGGATCTTTTATTCTTAATACGACTAAACCGGCGAGGATAGCAAACCCAGTGAGCAGTATCTTGTACGTGTGCTTCATTAAATTATTTAGTTGATTTTAACCTAAAAGGTACGATAATACCTGTATTATGACATTTTTAGAAAAACTTAAACACATTATTATTGGGTTTGCGTCAGTCATTATTTTAATCAATATACCATTTGGTATATATTTTGGTTTTAAAGGCATTGTCACTAACAACGATTGGATGTCTACCGCTGGTACTTTTCAAGTATTAACTGGTACATATATGTACCTCTTCTTAACTAAAGAATAATATGGTCGTTTCTTATATAACAGCATTAGTAATAGTTGCTCTAGTAATAGCAGCTTTAATAAAATATCTACCAAGAGATTAATATGAACAATAAAATTACTTGTACCAGGTATCACGACCTATCAGTTGGACACAGAGTGTGTGGTCAAGGCGGTAAGTGTGAAAATCTTCACGGTCATAACTACCGTATACACCTCACAGTAGAAGCAGAACAGTTAGATACTGTTGGTCGAGTTATGGACTTTTCTGTTATTAAAGACAAGTTTGTTATATGGTTAGAGCAGCAATGGGATCATAAGTTCTTGGTTTGGGAAAACGATCCGTTTACAGATACATTAAAAAACTTAAACCCAGAAGGTGTTGTTGTAGTGCCTTTTAACCCAACTGCAGAAAACTTAGGTCAGCACTTAGTCAACGTTATTGGACCTCAGCAACTTGCTGGTACTAATGTTAAGCTTGTTAAGGTTAATATTGAAGAGACTCGTAAGTGTAGTGTTACTGTTGAGTAATATTCATTAACACGCCATCTCCAGAGCCCTGCTTTGCTTTAGCGGTACCGCCTGTGTACTTGTATATAACTTGAGCATTAGTAGTTTTAGGTACAGATATATGTAGTACGTTTCCACCTACTGATGACTTTAATATAGCATCAGTGTTTTCTTCAACGAATACAAACTTGTTAGGATCGATAACCTCGATAACCTTAATATCTTCTGGTTTAATACCGTTATTGTTGAGATTATCTTTTTCGTGGCTATCAGTTTTTTGTTTTGCTACATCAAATACTGGTTTAGGACTATCAAGTAATAGGTTATTACCAACACCACCCTCATCCATATTAAGAATAACAGGAGGAGAAGGCATTGTTTGAGCGGAAGCTACATAGGTACCTTCAAATGCTTTATCTAAAGTAACTTTACCTGCTGCTGTAGATACGTCAATACGACCAACTATGTACTGACCGTTTCTTCTATCTAATGCCGGTAGTAGAATAACCAAGCTTCTACCCATTTCATCTACAGCGAGACTCACATCAGTACCACGAACAGCTATACTCGCTGTAGGTGTAGTAACTGCAACACTATTGCTATTATGATGAGCTAACTTACCTGATGTATATCTTAATGTACCTAAAGCAGCCTTAAAGCCTATTTTACCGTTACCTGTGGAAGGATCATACACAAATGAATCTATCAAAAGCTTACTATGTTCTGTTATTTTTACTTCAGTATCATCAGCAAACTTTATATTGGTACGAGCTTCAAGCGTCTCCACAGTATCATTCATTTCTACCCCGGTCTTTAACTCACACTTAATAAAGTCATTATTTCTTGTTATACGAGTAGGTCCTGTAATAGAAACGATCTGACCTGCTGCACCAAATGCTACTTTACATAACAACACTGATAGTATAAAGAATAGTATTGTAAGAATAGCAAGTCTCATAGTAATATTTACATTAAAAAAGCCCGCCTATGCGGGCTTGTGTCTTAAGTAAATCCTATTATGGACTCGATTGAGAGATTGTTACGTTGTTGGAACTACCAGTTAAGTTATATTGCAACGTTTGTGTTGTTGTGCCAGATTGTGATACAGTTAAGTTATTGCTGCTACCATTAACGCTTACAGATTGACTATGACCGGAAGTACCAGTTACTAAACCTGTTTGAGTTAATGCAAACGTATTTGAGTTTCCTGCTACAGAGTATTTTAATGTATTATAGGAACCATCTGCAACGCCAATGTCAAATGAGTTACTGTTACCAGCAACGTCAAATGCAAAAGTGCCGTGAGCTGTGGTGGCCTGTGCAGTACCGGTATGTGTTCCGTCATTATTAAATACCATCGAATTAGAACCGCCAACAAATACACCACTGTAAGTATTATTTGCACCGTTCATAAACAGCTTTTGAGTATTGCTGTCACCGGTATTCCATAACTTAAATGTATAGTTGTCTCCAGTTAAATTGAAGTCAATGGCATTGTTATCACCAATTTGTTTGATGTTGAAGGTACCATTATCACCTGTAATGGTGGATTGGGACCCGTTTGCGCCGATCCTATTAGATGCGCCTGTTTGAGTAACAGTGTCTGTAGCAGAGGTCGAAATCTGATCCAAGTAGATCTGATTCTGAGCCTTTACCGAGACAGCTAATACTACAAAGAGTAATAGTGTTAGATATTTCATAGGGGTGTATCCTATTACTTATTACTTTTTACTATTAAAGTTATTACTTCCGTTAGTCTTAAACTTCCATAACCCCTTATGCTCTCCCTGGTGGATAAGTTCTATAACACTTTGATCTATAGCGGCTCTCAGTGCTAAATTGACTGGTTCATTGCCAGCTGCACCAAGTTCTGCCTCACCATATTTTGTTCCATCACTTGAAAATGCCAATGCATTACCACTTATTGTAGCACTATATATTGTTTTGGTAACAGCAACGGATATTAATACTTCTCCGGTGTTAGTGCTTACCAACCTTAAACTTGTTGTAATAACATCTTTGGAGTATTGTACATTAGCGCCAATACCTAATATGCTTGCACCATAACCACCTGTTTGTACATCTGTATCATAACCTATAATACCACCCTCAGCAATAACACCTGCGAATAGCATTGGTCTTAATGCTCCTGGTGTTTTGTCACTTAAGAAGTCTTCTCTTGTTTGACGGTAGAGCGTTCTTTCTTTTATTAAATCGTCAAGGTTAGCTCTTTCTAATACTTTAAACCATTTACCATAGCTTGCTTGTTGTAAAGAATCTATAAGCCAGCTCTCTGCTCCTTGAGTAACTGCAGAACTGAACAAAGCTAAATTAGTAGCTGTCTTGCGTTGACCGGTTTTATCTTCAAACCTATATACAGCAACTGTCATAGTAGGCCCATCTATAGATGGTAGCGCTTTTAACTGTAATGATAAAGGACTCTCCTGTACTTCTGGTTTTTCTATAATACGCTTATGCTGTGCAGCTACTCTCAACGTAGAGCACCCTGAAGTAAGGAGCAATAAAAATGCTAAAACGAGATATTTCATTAACCCCCTCCTGGAGCGCTTGGTATCGTTAGTAATGTACTAACTGGTATGGTTAATGTAGAAGTTGAGTTAGCAATAGGATCAAATATACTTAATGTAGCGGTACCATTATCAACACTCCAGTTAACGTAAGCCCCGCCTGGTAAGTTAAACGTACCAAACGACGGACCGTTAGTTTGAAATATTTGATTAGTTAACTGAGCTGCTATTTGAGAATAGATACGAGCATTTAAATTACCGATAAACTGATTAATAGGGGTGTTTTGTGCGGCTGCAGCTGCAGTAGCAGCCGCTGCTTGAGCCTGAGCCTGAATAGTTACTTTGCGATTATATGCTAAAGACTCTATTGTAAGTTCGTGATTAGAGTACCCATTACCGCTAAAAGCAGGAGACTTAAATTGGAAAGTTTGTTGTGTTGCGTTGGCAAGACTTGCCATAAATGCTATTAATAGCAGGTATTTCATATCTATATTTAGCTAAGTATGTGTACACCCCTAACACCTATGAACGAACAATTCACTAGAACTCTACCTGTATACTTTCCTTCCAAGGACTTTATGACAGTTCTTAAGCCAGACAATAAAATCTTATTGACTGATATACCAGCAAGCAAGTTACGCTCTAAACAGAATCAAATGTACGTGTTAGCTGATACCTCTGAAGGCTCAGTGCTTATACCAGTAGATAATGGTTAAAGAGAAAAAAGCTAAGAAGATTAAAATTAAGCCCGAAGAAATAATGACTTCGGCGTTATTTGCTGGAGTTAATCCAAAGGTTATTAAGAAGATAGCTACCTTTCCAAATGCATTAGAACATCAACCTGGAGAGGTTATTATAAAAGAGGGTGATACCGGCAACTTTATGTTCGTAGTATTACAGGGACAAGTAGATGTAACTAAAGCAGCTGGAGATAAGGAAGTCTTCCTTGCTACATTAGGGCCTGGCACGTTTGTAGGAGAAGGTGCTTTAGTATCCGGTGCACCTCGTAACGCTACTGTTAAAGCTAAAACCCCAGTTAAGATTGCATACTTTGATAGAGCTGCTTATAACGCTACAATTTCAGCTGATCCGATTATATCAGATACACTGATGAAAGTGTATAAGGAGCGTGTAAAGGATCAAGTTAAAAAGGTCAATATAGCTAAATCAAAAGCATTTATTATTTCTGCTGCAGTTGCTTTAATACCGTTGATTCAAACATTTTTGCCTCATATACCTCATATAAAAGATTTATATAATATGCTACCGCCAGGAACAGTCGCGTTATTAGGGCCGGGTGGTGCTGCTTTAGCTTATAAACTACAACAAGGTGATATGGCAAGTTTAGTAGGTAAACTTGATAAACTCTGATTGATTTCTTAAGGTTTCTTCTTATGTATAGGTATGAAGAAAATCTTAATAATGGGATTACCTGGCGCTGGCAAAACAACTCTAGCAATAGAGTTAGCAAAACTGCTTAACGCTGTACACTTTAACGCTGATGAAATACGCAAAGAGATTAATAAGGATCTTAAGTTTTCCGTGGAGGATCGATTGGAGCAAGCCCGAAGAATGGGATTGCTTTGTGATATCGTTACTCGTTCTGGGCAATTTGCTGTGGCTGATTTTATTTGTCCTATTCCTGAAACGAGAGCTGCTTTTGGGGACGCATTTATAGTTTGGGTAAATAGAACACCGGTTAGAGACTTTGCCGATACAACTAAGCTATTTGTACCACCAGATGATCCAGATGTAGTAGTAAATGATGAAGGTTCAGCTCTATACTGGGCTACTAAAATTAAAAAACAGCTTATTCCTACCTTTAATTCGAAAGCATCTACAGCATTTATGTTAGGTCGTTATCAACCATTTCACGATGGCCACAAAGCACTTATTGTAGAAGGTATTAATCGGGTCGGTCAAGTTTGTATTGCTATTAGAGATACTCAGGGCACTGATGAAAAGAATCCTTTCTCGTTTGAAGAGGTAGAAGCTAATATACGTAAAGGTATGCTTGATTATGAAGGCAAATACACTATAATACGTGTTCCTAACATTACTAACATATTCTATGGTAGAGATGTAGGTTATAAGATTGAGCAGATTGATCTTGATAAGAAACTACAAGAAATATCAGCAACCAAAATACGTAACGAAATATTAAAATGAGTAGAGTAGCTATAATAATGCCGTACTATAACGAGAAAGATCTTCTCGTTAAGTCTGTACGAGGTGTTTTAGGACAAACCTATACAGATTGGCATTTATATCTAATTGATGATGGTTCAGCTTTAGAAAACCAGGCAATAAAAGTCCTTAATGATGAAAAGTTTGATTTAAGTAAGATAACAGTAATACATAAAGATAATGGCGGGGTTTGTTCAGCTAGAAACTTAGCACTTAACTATATAAGAGATTTAAAGGCTAATTACAACTATGTTGCGTATTGTGATTCTGATGATATTTGGATAACTTCTCATTTGGAGCAGCAAATTAAAATACTGAACGAAACCAATAACGATTTTGTTTATAGTGCTGTAAGATATCAACTACCTGACGGTGCACCAGCCTGGGCCTGGGGAATAGCAATGTATGATGAGTGGCCAGGGCTTAACACGTTATGGAAAGGTAATTTTATTTATATATCTAGTGTGGTATGTAAAATTAAATGTTTAGATATGGGTAATTTTGATTATGATTTAAATTCTATTGAAGACTGGGATATGTGGTGTAGAATAGGTGCAGCAGGGTATAATATTACAAAAAATAAAAACATTACTATAACATATACCTGTAAGTTAAATGGTAACGGTTCTAAAGGTAATTCAGACATATACAGACGTTTCTATGCTAAACATTCTCATTTCTTAGAACACCCTGAAGACAAAGATTCGCGATTTTTATAATGAAAGTATCGGTAATAACACCAACACACCGCCCAGCATATTTGCAAAGACTTTATGAGTCTTTAAAAGTACAGACCTGCAAAGACTTTGAATGGGTTGTAGTACCTAACAACGGAGCAGATGTTTCTTTCTTACCTAAAGAAGACTGGATACGTATTGTACCGGATAATTCTGGTAATAAGCTTATTGGAGCGGTAAAAAACTTTGCGTTTTTTCAGGGACAAGGAGAGTGGTTAGCTGAAGTAGATCACGATGACGAGGTGACACCAGACTGTATAGAAGAGATTGTAAAAGCAGCAAGTACACAAAAGTGTGATTTTATATATTCAGATGCTGTAGACTTAATGGCGGACGGTAAATCTAATATTTTTAGTTCAGCTAATGGTTGGACTTACTACCCATTCACATATAAGGGTGTTACACATACAATAAATAGAACTTTCTTACCTACACCTCAATCGGTATCGCGTATTTGGTTTGCACCCAATCATATAAGAGTGTGGAAGAGAGAACTATATCATAGACTTGGCGGTCACGATGTTACACTCAAAGCTTTAGATGATCAAGAACTAATGTGCCGTACCTATATTAATGGTACTATGTATAAAATAGAAAAAGTATTATACATTTATTATTATCATAGTGATAATTCTTTTGCGTCTCAAGAACTAAACGCCTGGATACAAACATATACCGTAACGTTACACGAAAAATATATAGCTCAGTTAATGGAAAAGTGGTGTGATGTAAACAATTATTTAAAAATAGATATAAATAAACGCGGCGCTAATAGAGCCGGTTATATAAACCTTGATGCAGATACCTGTTCATTTGGAGATAACACCGTTGGATTAATTAGAGCTGATGATGCTTTGCAGTTGTATAAAGACCCTGTTGGTTTGATGACTAAATTATGGAAGGCCTGTGTACACGGTGGTATGATACTTTCTAGTACACCTTCAACTGACGGTAGAGGTGCTTTTCAAGACCCACGACACGTATCGTTTTGGAACTCAAACTCTTTCTGGTATTATACTAGAACTAGCTTTGCTGGATTCGTAGGTTTCGAGGGCCAATTTCAATCCACTCTTGTAAAGGATTGGACCCCATCAGACTATCATAAATCAGTAAAAATAGAATATGTTATAGCGCATCTTTCTGCAATAAAGAACCAGGATGATCAATACCGCTTGCCTGGAGTTATAGAGGTATAACATTAAATATTTTTATGCACGAAACATTAAGTAAAAATTATATTGGCTACATTGATAATGATGTATCTAGTGATGGAAGTAATAGACGTGTTACCGGCTGGATAGTAGCAACTAACGGCAGTACATTTACTGAAGGTGATATTACAGTTAGCAACTCTACACGTATAACTACTACATTTACACCTAGATCAGATGTAGTAGCCCATTACAATAATAGCAACTTATTGAATTGCGGTTTCACTTCTATTTTTGACAATAATCCCGGTGACTGTATAATTTATGTTAAAGGAGAAGCAGTGTTTAGATTGGCTGCAACTGATAATAGAGATGTAAACCTAGTCATTAAACCTTCTGGTAAAAAAATACCTGATTTGGTAGTTGTAGATAATTTCTATGCAGACCCCGACTCTGTAAGAGCATATGCACTTGCACAAGAGTTTAAAGCTAACGAAAAGTATCATAAAGGCTCTCGTACTGAAAAACGTTATATACCTAGTTGGGTTGATGCAGAGTTTGGTAGACTTCTCGGCACTGAAGTTACTGACTTTGTCGGAGCTACTGGTGTGTTTCAATATTGTGTAGCTAAAGATAATGTAGTTTATCATTATGATACTCAGCAATATGCAGCTATGGTGTACCTGTCACCTAACGCACCATTACAAACTGGTACACGTACATTAAAGAGTAAGATTACAGGTTTAATGGCAGCTGCTACAGATGAAGACGCAGCGCGTCTAGGTAAAACAAAAGAAGAACTTGATTCATTAAGTTTTAACGGTAATAATTTTTACGACCCACATAACTTTGAGATAGTTGACACAGTAGCTAACGTGTATAATCGTTTAGTTATTTTTAATGCCCAGGCATTACACGCAGCTACTAGTTACTACGGGGATACGAAAGAAAATGGTAGATTGTTTCACTTATACTTTTTTAACGTAAAGAAATAATGAGTAAAAAGCCCACAATCGTTTTTGCCACTATGTGCAAGAACGAAGAACACTGTATTCAAAAGACTCTCGAGTCTGTTTATAAGTCTATCGATTACTGGATTGTTTGCGATACAGGCTCAACTGATAGAACCTGTAATATCGTAAAAGACTTTTTTAAAGAAAAAGGCATTCCTGGAGAATTATTCGTAGACGAATGGAAAGGCTTTGATAAGAACAAGTGCTTAATGATGGCTCGAGCAAAAGATAAAGCCGACTACATATTACATATTGATGCAGACGACTTATTGTTTGGAGATATTGTACTACCTGATGATAATAAAGATGCTTACTATCTCTTAAATAGAAGAGGTTCATCTTCGTTTAAAACTACTATATTGTATAGCGGCAAGTATACCTGGAGGTTTTGCGGTGTTGCACATACTATTATTAAGTGCGTTGAGAAACCGCATTTCAACGTTGGCGATCTATCTAATGAAAGCTTCTACATTAGGTGCGACCCTATAGGCTCAAGAGCATTTGATCCTAAAAAGTACTTCTATGATGCTGAACGTTTAACTAAACAGTTCTTTGAAACATTAATAGATGATCCAGACGGGCTTAACAATAGATCTGTTTTTTATACTGCTCAAAGCTACTTTGATAGTAGTATGTGGAAGGAGTCTATGCAGTGGTACAGACTCTATCTTAAATTAAAAGATACCTGGTCGGAAGAGTGTTTTGAATCTCAAATGAGAGTAGCTATGTGTATGATGAATTTAGATTATGATAAAAACGTAATCGAAAAAGAAATGCAAAAAGCTATTGAAATGTTTCCAGATAGAGCGGAATCTCATTTTATGTTAGGCCGTTATTTTAACGGCATTAAGGACTTTGCTAAAGGCTATTTCTATCTCAAATTAGCTCAAAGTAAGGATATCAATTTGGTGCAGTCAAAATATGTTTTATTTGTAAACGAGAAAGTTTACGGAAAGTATGTTAACGATGAACTGTCTGTATCTTGTTATTGGACTGGTAGATATCAAGAAGGGTTAGATTTAATTAATGCAATACTAGAAGATGTTAGTTTTGTAGAATATAAAGATAGGTTACTGGCTAATAAAAAGTTTTTAGAAGATAGGTTAACTACTAGCTAGTATGAACTTAAATACGGAATTAGTTAAAACACTAGCTAATAGTGGCTGTTTATTAGCTGTTAAGCCCTTTGATAGTGAGCATATACAGATTAGAATCGATTTTAATAGTATAGTTAATTCATTACAGGTTAGCAGTGTTAATGAGTTGAGGAGTCATTCCCGTACTATTTTTAACGGTATAACTGCTACTTTACAGAAATACTACGACCCTGTTACACTTGTATCTTGGAATAAGAACGTAGCAGTATATAAGATACCCTATAATAACCTTAATGTAAGCACTAAGAACCTACTATATATTACATCTCACCAGCAAGTAGAAGAATTAAAATATTACTCAAAATGCTTAAACAAGACTAATGTAATTAAAGATTTTGATTTAATTTTACACATTAACAAGTTTGATATAGATATAGATAAGGTAAGAAAGTACTTCTTAACCTTTCCTAATAAACGCAAGCATTTGATATTTACTGATAAAAATTACGGTTATAAACTCGGACCACACGAAGCTATAAGTGATTTTTATAGTCATATTGCAGGTTATGATAATGTTATACATACCCACCCAGACGTATTTATTGTAAATGAAAATCGGTTACTTAGTACTCTCAATAACACAAAAAATTACGGTATAACTGTTGGTATAAGCAATGTACAACCTGGCAATATAAACAAAAATATTGAACCGCAATTTGGTACAGATATATTTTTTATAAGACCTAAACTAATTGATAAAAATATATTTCAGGATTACTCAAAAGAAGAATACAGGACTTCTATATGTGAAGAGTTCTTAAGAGACATAGTATTGAAAAACAAAGTTTCGTATACATTTGTAAAAAAATATGATAATGATTGGTATTTACCTAGAAGAGAAAGCCTGTGGGGTACCTGGCACGAACACGAATTAGATAAATTAAAAATGGATTAATATGGAAAGCATTCCAAGAATAGGTATTTGTATTTCTACTGTAGCGCATTATTCTCAAAAAACTGTGCCCGTACTCTATACATCTCTACTACAAAGCGGGGTACACCCTCGAGATATACTCGTGGTAGAAGGTGGGCATAGCACTAGAAAAGTGATTGCACAAGGAGCAAATGAAAGTATGACAATACAGACCAATCACAACTCATTTGATTTAACCGCTTTAATAGAAATAGCCGAATACAATATAGTAAGTGATTTTTGGTTCTTAATGCACGACACCTGTAGAGTGGGTCCGAATTTTAAAAATGCATTATATTCAGCAGATTTTAGTAAAAATAAAACCGCACTAACAAATAGTCCGTCTATGAGTATAGGATTGTATAAGCATAGTTATATAATGGAACACAGAGAAACATTGATTAATAGTAAGTTTACAACTGTTACCCCTAAAAATGTAGGGGAATTTAAACAAAGAGCTTGTAACGAAGAAGATTTAATCTTGTGGAAAGCCGGAGGACCTGCAGAGGTGTACTGCCCTAAGCGTACATTTCAAATTGTTGACGATAAGTGGTACCCTACAGCTACAGGACGTATTCAAGAATATTACCCTGAATTAGATCTATACAAATTAAAAGCTAATTGGGGCCAAGGCAAAGCGAATAAAGGAATTTCAATTATATGAAAACAGCTAAAATAATCGGTTGCGGATTATCCGGTGTAACTGCTGCTATCTTGTTAAAAGAAGCTGGCTATAAAGTAGATATATATGAAACTCGTAACCATATTGGTGGTAACTGCTATGATTCTAATGTAGCGGGTACTTTAGTGCATAGCTATGGACCTCATTTTTTTCATACCGATGATGAAGAAGTGTATTCATTTTTAAGTAGATATACAGAATGGTTTCCGTTTGATAATAAACCTAAAGGTATAACTGAACTAGGTACCATATCTTTACCATACAGCAAAAAGACAGTTAAAGATATTGGTAGAGAGTTGACTCAAGAAGAAATAGTTAAATATATCTTTAAAGACTATTCTGAAAAGCAGTGGGGTGTTCCGTTCGATCAGATACCTAAATCAATTACTAATAGAATACCTAAGACTAAAGACTGTGAAGACCCTACTTGGTATGAGGGTCAGAAATATCAATGTATGCCGAAAGAAGGTTATACGAAGATGTTTGAAAAGATGCTTAAAGGTATTAAAGTACATTTAGGTGTTAGTCCTTATACTTGGATGACTAAAAAAGCAGATCTTACTGTTTATACAGGTAAAATAGATGAGTTCTACGGTTATAAGTATGGAAGGCTTCCTTATAGGTCGTTAGAATTTATACATCAATTTACATATAGAAAGTTAGACAACTGTGTCTTCAACTTTAATACTGCGGATGTTCAATTTACTAGAATGTACGATCATAGTTACTTTACAGTTAATCATAAAGGACCTACGATTGTTACTTCCGAGCGATCCATTGAGCATAACGAGAGTAATATACCCTTTTATCCAATGCCATTCGGGCCAGGTGGAGAATTGTATGCAAAGTATAAAAAGCTTGCAGATAAAGAAGAAAATGTTATCTTTACTGGCAGATTGGCAACATATACCTATCTTGATATGTGGATGGCAGTAAAGCAAGCAATGTTAAAAATAGATGCTTATCTTAAAAATAAAGCTTGATGTTTATGTGTAAAGTACCGATAATAGGTACTATGAAACGCATTAAACACATCCCTAATGACGAACTTTATTTTAACTTACGCCAACTTAGTGAAGTTGCTAAAGTTGTTGCATATGCAGGTAGCAACGAAGAAGCTGAATACTTCACAGTAAACTATTTACGTCCTATATTAGAGAAGACTGAAAAATTGTTAGATAACAATAAAGAAATAAAGTAGAACTATTTATTTTTTTTATAAGTTTAATATAAATTTCCTATATATGAGCTCATACTATTATAATCCAACTGGTAATTCCAGTTTATACGACCAAGATTCTACTCGTTTAGAAGTGGTCACTACGTCGGTTGGCTTTGCTGACCTTCTTGATGTTACACTTGATGAAAATATTGAACAGACTGATACATTTATTGTTGTGACTGCTCACGATGATTATGATACCCAAAACGTCTGCCGCAAACACGGTGCAATTTGCGTACCAACAGATTTGTTTCAAAAAAATGGCCGTAACTTTAATAAGGGAGCTGCTATTAATGCTGGTATGAATTATTTTCAATATCACGGTTGGCGCTTACATTTAGATACAGATATTCTTCTACCTGAAAACTTTAAGAGAATGTTATTTAATCATACGCACCTCGATCGTACCTGTTTATATGGTGCAGATCGTATAGATGTAATCGGTAAAAACGAATTACAACAAGTACTAGATGGTGATTCACATCAACATACTTTTTTAGCTGGTCCAAAAATCGACCGTAAAGTAGGTCATCGCTTTGTAAGTCAATTAAACGGTTATCTACCTCTCGGTTATTTCCAATTATGGAACGCAAGCTGTCAGAAAAGCTATCCTTACTCATTAGGTTCAGCTGCTCACGACGATACAATGTTTTCAGCTCTCTGGCCTGAAAGTAAGAGACGCTTACTACCTGCTACTTTCGTTTATCATATCTGTTCTCGTGCACCTGTGTGGGGCGAAAACTGGGATGGTAACCGTCAAATGCCAAAGTTTTACCGCTAATGGTAAATGGTGGAGGTTAAAAAAAATTAACCTTGCAAAATAGTTTAAGTTTTTTTAAGTTCCGACACCCTCGGAGCTTTTTTTTGTGTAAGTATTATTTGAACCTATGGCAAACACAATTGAATCCTTAGCCGCACGTTTAACTGCGGTAGAAACCAAATTAACCACGCTGGCAGGCCTACAGGCTCCTGGCGTTGATGCTGCTAGCATCCAAGAACTAGATACTCGTCTTACTATTGTTGAAAAAACAGTAAACGATCTCGTCACAAAACCAGCTGCTGATGCAGTTGCTGCTATTGTAGCTGCTCCAGCTACCCAAGCACCAGCTCCAGTTGATGCTGTCGTCGCTTTAAGCCCGTCTGCTGCAGTACCTGCTGCTGCTGATATTGTATCAGATGTAGTTGCTGCTCAAGCCGCTGCACCTGCTGTTGCTAACCCAGATGTTGCTGCAGCTGTTAGTGCCGCAGTTACTGCTGTAGTTACAGCTGATCCTGCTACAGTACAAGATCCAGTAGCAGTTACAGCTGCTATTACTGATGCAGTTGCTGCTGCTCCTGCTATTACAGATCCTGTTCAAGCTCAAGCTGCTACTGATGCTGTTGCTACTATTGTTACAGCTGCTACAGGCACAGCTCCAAGCGATGCTACTACAGCCGCTGTTGCTGACGCAGTTGCTGCTTGCCCAGTAACTAATACAGTTGCAGATATCGTTGCAGCTGATCCAGTACCAGTAGCTACAGCTCAAGCAGTTGCTGCAAGCGTAGTAGCAGATAGCCCAAGCGCAGATGTTCCTGCTGCTGCAACTGTTGTAACTAACGTTGTTGCTGATGTTGCACAAGCACCTGCAGCAGATCATCCTGATGTTGTTGCTGCTGTATCAACAGCTGTTGCTGCAGTTGTTAATGCAGACCCTGCTACTGTAACTGATCCAGTTGCCGTAACAGCTGCTATTACTGATGCAGTTGCTGCACTACCTGCTCCTGCTGCAGCAGTACAAGACCAAGTAACAGCTGCTGTTGCTGATGTTGTTGCTTCTGCTACTGGTGTTGATACAGTTGCTCCTGCTGTTGTTGCACAAGTTGCTGATGCAGTACAAGCTGATCCAGCACTTGATGCTATTGCGGATCGTTTAACTGCAGTAGAAACACAACTCGGTACGCTGGGAAAATAACAACCAGCGTAACCCGTTTAGCAACAAGCGCGGTACGCTGGGTTTCGAACTTCACAGTTAAAGGTTGGAAGTTTTAATATTCAAGAGCTCCAGAAATGGAGCTCTTTTTTTATCTTATTGTTGCCAAAGAGTTAAACTTAACAGTGGAGATATTCTCAGAAGAGCTTATAAATATACGAGTATGAAACAAATCCTAAAACTAATCGCATTAACTATATTGACGTTTGCAGTTAGTACTTCACTTGTGGCGGGCGGTGGCTCACCAACAGTTGTTAGTACGACAAACGGCACTCCAATAGTAACCGTAACAACTACTCCAGTAAATGTAGTTGCAACTAACGCTTACGGTTTCTCTATTGATAATACATATGTTAATACAACTACCACGACGATCCCTACTACAGTCGCTTTATATAGTGATAATAGTTCAGTAACAACAAACGGCTCGCCAGTTGTCACTGTAAACTATGGTACAGTACCAGTACAGACTGTCACAACAGGTAATGTCACTACAACATCAACAGCACCTCGCACTGTTACGACAACAGCTAATGGTGCTACTATTGCTACAACATATCTAGATACAGTAACGACAGTTACACCAAAAACTTGGACAACTGTTAACGGAGCAACAACATCTGTAACAGGTAACGCTGTAGTAACTACTACACCAGCAGTAACACCTTCTACAGTTGCTACTACGACTAATGCGGTAGCTGTAACCACATCAAACGGAACACCTATCGTAACATTAGCTAATTCTTATGCCCCTGTTACTACTACAAGTGGTGGTTCAACTATTGTTACTACTAACTTAAATGTATTAACAACTACAACAGTACCAGTTGCTACTACTACAGTAACAACCCCTATGACGGTTATTGCAGATAGTACAGGTAATACTATTAGTACAGTATACGGTACACCAACATCTAATACAAATGTGTCATTTGCAATTTCAACAGCTAATAGCTCTTCTCTTTATACAGTAGCTACTACATCTAACCAAACATCTACAGTTACTAAAAACGGTACTGCGGTAGTTGGTGCTACTATTGCTTATTCAACTGCTAATAGTGTTGATGCAAGTAACAATCCAGTAGTTAAGACTTATAAGCTAACAACTACAACAACTACTACCCCAGTAGATACAGCTACAACAGTTACACCTGTTACCGTTACTAAAGATGCTAATGGTAATCTTATTAGTACATATTACGGTGCACCAACAACTACAGATAATGTAGTTAACAATGCAGTTGTTACAACAGCTAATGCTTTATACAGCACAGCTACAACAACCCAGAACGTTGCTAGTCAAACAGTATTTGGTAATCCAACAACCACATATGCAAGTGTAAATGGTACAGCTGCTTCAACCACTGCTTATTCACAAGCTAAAGCAAAGTCAGCTGATACTAAAGTGTTAAACATCGCTAAGACGACTACAGTTACTACTGTTACACCAGTAACAACTACTGCTACAACAGTTACACCTGTAACTAATGTTACTACTAATACAGCTGTTACTACTACAGTATATGCTGATGGCACTACACCAACATTAGTAACATATAGTGCTCCAGTAGTTACAGAAAATACTTCAGTATCAACTGCTAAAATTGTTACTACTGGTAACACAACAGCAGTAACAAGTTCTGTAGCTAATTACGGTACTCGTATCGATCAGAACTCTTACCTACAGGCTGCAAGCCGTCGTTATAATATGCTTGTTGATTCTAACCCATTAGATCGCAACTATGGCGGTACTTGGAATGCTAATAAAGATGATGGTTGGAACTCTTATTTAACATATACACGTACAAGTAGCAATACGACTGATACGTATAAAACTTCAAGCAATACATTTACTATCGGTGCTGAATCATTTGTTACAGCCGATGTTCTATTCGGTATAAAGTATGACTTTGTTAATGCTAATATTAACGGGGATCAAGCTACTGGTACACTACAGAAGCATCACTTAGGTTTATATAACTTAACCACGTTCAACAATCTATTAGTATTAAAGTCTGATCTTGGTTTTGCTTATGACCGTTTTGCTAATACTCATACATTAGCTGCTCTAAACTATGCTAATGCCGGTAAGGGTAATGGTAAAGACATCTGGTTAAATGAGCGTTTATATTCAAAGAGTTACTTTGGTTTCGCTCCTTTCATTGGTGGTCGTTTCGAAACAAGCTCACTTGATGCTATTACTGAAACAGGCGATGCTTATACTGCTCAATCATTTGATGCTGCTAAAGTAACCCGTGCTGCTGCAGAAGGTGGCTTACGCTTTGACTATCAGTTCGGTGATGCTTTCAGAGTTATTGCTGAAGGTGGTTACTTAACACCTACTAAGTCAAAGGGCATTGATGGTATTACATCATATAAGCTTAACTTGCAAGCCACACCAACAAAGACTATCTCTGGTACTATTGGTGCGGGTCAGCAAAAGCAAGCAACGTTAACTGATACTAACCTAACAGCTGACGTCACATTTAAGTTCTAATCCAACTTACATATTACAACAAAGCCTGTAGCAATACAGGCTTTTTTTATTGAATAAATATAATTAAACGTTATAATAATGTAATGAAGCACAACTTTAAAGTAGATAGGGCAGTAAAAGACTATGCTAATGATATAGTCAATGCTGTCAAGCAATCTAAGTTTGATATCGAGGTGGATTTAGACTTTGCTCCAGCAGCTAATATAGCTGAAACAGAGGAAGCTTCGTCTGCTATTATAACTTCCGATATAGGTATTGTAGTTGTGTGGCCTGATTTTAAGAAGAACTCTGCTAGAGCAGCAGTCTTTAAAGTGGGTGAAGCTAAACGTTTAGAACAAGAAGGCTTTGATAGAGAATGGATCGATGAACACGGTAAGGTGTACGGGGATTTGTTGCCTTATAATGAGAAAAACGTAAATATACTTGGTTACTATTTATCTCACAAATTATGATTCTAAAATTTATTAATTTTTTTAAAAATAAATACTTAAGCTGGAAAAAAAAGCGTCAATATAAAAAGATGCTTGAAGAGGTGCGTAAACGCGATCCTTTTATTTATCATTAAGATACAACTGTGTCAGAAGATAATATCTTAAATAAGTACGTATGTTTAAATCCGTTTAATTACCTTGATATACAAGGTAACGGCCAGTTTCTATGTTGCCCATCTTGGTTAGATGTTAATATAAGAAAAAAACCAGACGATCCGGTATTACCAGAAACGGAAGATTTATTAGCTAACTGGCAATCACCGGCTGCTAAAAGTGTACGTAGGTCAATGTTAAATGGTACTTATAAGTACTGTGATCATAAAATTTGTCCGAGTTTATCTCAGTTAATTAACACTGGTAAGCAACCATATAACTTTGTAACCAAAGAAGAGTTTAAGAAAAAATACAATATAAGTACGCCAGATGAGGCAGAAAATTACGAAGGTTTACCGGAAAACTTTTTGTTTGGGTTCGATAGAGCCTGTAACCTAAAATGTCCTTCTTGTAGGTATGATGTTGTACCTAATGATGATCCAAACTCTGAATCGTATAGAGTAAAATTATTTTTAATAGATTCTATAGAAAAAAACTTTTCGAGTTCGGCTAAAAAAATGTTAATAACGGGCAGCGGGGATCCGTTTTTCTCTAAAATATTTAGAGAATATTTAATAAACTTTGATGCTAGCAAATATCCTAATTTAAAGCATATTAAGTTAATCACTAACGGTAAAATGCTAAATCAAAAAATGTGGGAAACTATGAAAGCCGCTCCTTACATAAAACAGATTGAAATTAGCGTAGATGCTGGTACGAAAGAAACATATGAAAAGGTAACCAGACTTAACGGAGACTGGAACAGATTAATGGAGAATTTAAAGTTTATAAGTACGATAAAGACTTTAGATCATATAGTACTATCTATGGTAGTTAGTAAGAACAATTACAAGGAAATGTTCACGTTCTGGGAACTTGTAAAAGGTATATTTGAGGATTCAATGGTAAAGACTTATCAGGTAAATTTTAGACAAATAGTACATTGGAGTTCCGGAGCATATACATATCAAGATATTAAGAATTTAGCTGTATTTGAGCCTGTTCATCCGTTATATGATGATTTCAAGAAAGAATTGCTTAAATTACCAGTAAGAAGGGAAGTGACACATAACTTCCACCATTTACTTTAAGCTTGCCATTGCTTGTACTTTATTCATTATAAACGTACAAAATGAAAAAAATCTTACTTTTATGTATATTAATTAGCACAGCATATGCTGTGTCTGTTCCGTATACACCGTATTTTGAACTTAAGACTATCAATGCATTTAATACCTTGCCGTATGTGTATGGCGGAGCAGTAATAGATTTTAATTCAGATGGTTACCCTGACATAGTTATGTTTCAAGGCGAGCCTGGTTGCCCGCCACCTGGCCAGGCTTTAAAAGCGTATCAAAACAATAAGGATGGTACTTTTACAGATGTAACAGATAGAGTGTTTGCAGGCGCAACAATGCAAGGGGTTGACTCTTATGTTGTAGAGGACTTTAACGGTGACGGTAAAAAAGATATTCTACTAACTAATGGTGGTTTAGATGGTGCACCTATGGGTGGGGAGCAAATGAGAATATTTATACAAACTGCAGACGGTAGGTTAGTAGACGAAACCTCGACAAGACTACCTATAGAAAAAACTGTGGGTATGGCTGTTTCAGTTGCTGATATAGCACATAGAGGGTGTTTAGATATATTTTTAGATACCTTTGCAAGCGGAGAAAACGGTCCACGCTTTTTAATTAATGACGGTACAGGACACTTTGTAAATGATAGAACCCGTTTACCAAAAGATATAAGTACTGCAGCTACACCTTGCTCATATGGTATATTAGTAGATATCAGAAATAATGGTCTACCTGATTTAGTACTCGGTGAAATACTTTATAATGAAATATTGACTAATGATGGTACAGGGCATTTTTATAGAGGTAGCAATTACAAGTTACCCGCTAAATTGGGTGCTGTAAATGAGCTTGGCCCTAACAATTCTGGCGTAACAGATATAAAAGCAATAGATGTTAACGGTGATGGATACAAAGATATTATTATGGCTTTTAGAAACCCTGTTACACAATTTAGCGGTATACAAGTACTTTTAAACAACAAAGACGGCACATTTACGGATATTACTGCAAGTGCTGGTTTTAATTGGACAGCAGATGATTACATATACAAATTAGAAGTTATTGATGCTAATGCTGACGGTCGACCTGATATTCTAGCTTATGAGACAAGTGCGTCATATACTGGTCCTAGACTCTTTTTAAATAACGGTGACGGTACATTTACTGAAGCTACTAACTATCTTGATAATGGTACACCCTTAAATGCACCTCAGTCTAATTGGTGGTGGTTTACCTGTATAGCTGATTTTAATCAAGATGGTGTACCAGATGTGTTTATGACTGATCATAATATTATTAAAATAGGCCTCGGTCAAAAAGTAATAGGCAAGTCTACAAGAAGAACTTTATCACCACTAGATAATCTACAACCTATATTAAATAATGACACATATGAACGGCAAAGGATCCAAAGCGAGACCATTCTCAATACCATACAGTGAGTATGCTAATAACTTCGATCAGATTAACTGGAGTAAAAAATCCACTAAAAAGAAATCCAAAAAACAGGAGTTAACGGATGCTACTGATTGGTCTCAAATGCTAGGCGAGTTACCTGAAAACTATAAGGAAGAACCTAATTCTTCTTTGAATAATCCAAATATTAAACAAGATTAATGTAGCAGTTACGTATATACTAATAAATAAAGTATATGCGTAAATCCTTAAAGTACGGCTTATACGTAGCCGCAATTTGTACACTCGTACTAGGATTAACCGGATGTGCATCCGTTTCTCCTAAAGTAGTTCTTGATGGTGTTCTGGGTCGTTATCCTCACTTTGACCCAGCTGAATATAATAGAGCAGTTAATGTGGAGATAGAAGCTAAGAACTTAGCTAAAGATCCTGCTAGCATTGGTATATTCATATCAGATGTAGAGAATTTAAGGCTCTACGTAGCAGGACGTCCATATAATGAACGTATTATTAAAGAGATTGACCTCTTAGAGAAGGTATCTAAAGAGTTACAAGTACGTTTAGAAAAAGGTAAACCATCACCAGCTTACATTACTAATAAGTGCGATGATATTGTTGAACTATCAGACAATATTCGCAAGTCAATCGGTGTAGAGAAACTATAAATAATTTAATCTATGGCAACTACAAATTCACTCCTAAAACAGTTAGATCCATTTAGCAATAACGCAAACAGCGCTATTGCTGAAGCAGCTACTAAAATAGCTAAATACACGGCTCAGGTACAATCAGGTGATATCACAATTGACGAGTTTAAAGAACTTGCTTCTGACTTAGATGCTCTTAAAGAGTCCGCTACAGAAGCGGGTGAAGTAGCAGATGTACAAACAGTTAATACTATTTTTAACGGTCTTGTTACTGTACTAAGCAAGCTTTAATCTAGTTAACAGTCCAAAAAGAAACCCGCTTATTGCTAAGCGGGTTTTTTATTCGTTAAAGATTAACGGTGCCAGTGATGACGATACATATCTTCACGGAATGCATAACCGTAATGATGGTGATACCAACCTAGGAATACTCTGTACTCATAATAGGTTGTTACCCATTGAACACCGTTCCATTCCTGTACGAATACATATTGTGGATGGCCCCAACGATCTAATGGACCCCAAACATACTGTAATGTAACAGGCGCTGGTGGTGGTGGCGGAGCTTGCACTACAACTACTGGAGCTGGTGCAGGGGGTGGAGGTGGAGCTTGCACAATCACTACTTTAGGCTGATCATTAGCGTGATCAGCTGCGTTACCAATCATTCCACCAATTAATGCGCCAGCAACAGCGCCACCGACAACGTTGTGGTGATATTGATTACCAATTACACCACCAACTACAGCACCGGCTGCAACACCTTCAGCTGTGTGTTCTTGAGCTTTAGCTGATAAAGCTAATGCTAATACAATTAAGGTTAATATAAGTTTGTTTTTCATAGGCTATATATATTTATTAGGTACTGCATAATTATAAATGCTGTTTATGGCTTATCAATATAGAGATCTTATTTTAGGTACCGTACCATATAAAATTACTAAAAATAGTATTACTTTAAATGGTGGTTTTCACACACTTAGTACCGGTATGTGGAAAGCTCACGCTGACTGTTTACCTAATTTAACAGGTTATGTTTTTAATGCATATGAACCATATGTAACATATAAGGAAGTTTCTGAAATAAAAGACGAAAAGTATTTCTTTATAATTAATTTACATAACACTAACTACTTCCACGATAACTATAGAATTGGATTAAAAAGTTTACCGGAAAAAACTATAAAAGATTGTAGAGAAAATAGAGCAAAAATTGTGATATATATGTCTACTGAAGGTCTTTCTGGAAATTATAGACATAAACAAGACTTTTTTGTTATACAGAAATGGATAGACGAGGTCAATATACCTTCTGAACACGTATACTATATCACAGGTAATTTATTAGCAGATCAATTTAAAAAAGATCATCCGCAAATAAAGTACAGGCTGCACGGTATGACTAGTCAGGAAATATGGAATGATATTTTTAGATTTCCAAAAACCATAGCGCAGTTTAAACCGATAGATGATAAGCATCTTTATGTAAATTTAAACAGAATGCCTCGTACACACAGGCTTTACTTTCTAGCCGAACTTATTAACGCTAATTTATTTGATAAGGGGCTTAACAGCTTTAATTTGGGGTCTCATAGAGCTACTGCATACGTGGTTAACTACGACTCAAATCTGTTACCGGCTGCAGAGAAATTAGATAGTATAAAAAAACAGCTTGTAGACAAAGATAACACACCTAATTTGGCTGCAGATATAAACGTATCTCTTTACGAACGAGTTTTTGTTAGTATAACTACAGAGACTGTAACAGATGATGGTTTATTATTTTTTAGTGAAAAGGTATGGAAGCCATTAATTGTTGGCCATCCCTTTATGTTGATAGGGCCTAAGAACGGTTTAGCAAAGTTAAAGGAATGGGGGTTCAAAACATTTGATAGGTGGTTTGATGAATCTTACGATACTGCACCAACATTAAAAGAAAAGCTTACTATTATTACAAACAATTTAAAAAGGTACGAAAATAAAACTGTAGAAGAATTAGCTGCAATAAGAAAAGAAATGGATGAGATTTGTTTGCACAATAAAGAGCTTATGAAGGAGCGTACCAAAAATAAGTTTTACGTCGGTAACGAATACATATACTATAAGCCTTTGCTAGACTTTTTAATAACTGAACTAGAGAACTGGAATTAAGCCCAGAGTTTGTATATAGTGCCTTGCTTAATATTGTTTAAAATATTTTTATCACAGTAGTTAACTATATATAAGGTGTCGCTACTATCGATTGCTTCTATAGAATCAACTTTACGTATCTCTTTAAAGTTAGTAATATTATCAACGTTGTTATCGTAGTAATAGTAATTTTTATCAGTATCGTATGAGTGTTGATGTAACGATAATATAAAGCTTTCACCTATATATTCAGATCCCGGTTTATAAGATACACCCAAATAAACTATATTTTTATATTTATACAATTCTAGTTTAGTGGTGAAAAAACTAATCATATCAGAATTAACACTATCTACAGCTAGAGGTAAAGTAGGGGGTATATTACTGTTTAATAAATGCTTTGCTAAGCACTTATTATCTCTAGGGAAGCAAGGACCACCAAACCCAGGGCCAAACTTAAAGTATGAACTACCTATTCTTTTGTCAGCGCTAATAGCCTTAAGTGTTCTTTTAACGGATTCTGTACTTCCAGTTGTGTTATACACAAAAGACCCAATAGTATTTGCAAAACTTATTTTAGTTGTTACAAAGCTGTTTATAGATATTTTTGCAATTTCTGCTTCTTTATAACTCAAATAATGGTATTCGGGTGTAGTGTTATAAAGCTGTCTGTAAATAGCGGTCACCTCTTCAGCTACACTCTCTTTGTTACTTCCTATAAGGCATATATCAGGGTTAAGTAAATCTCTTAAAACTGAACCTAAAGCAATAAACTCAGGACTATAACATAATTCAATAGAAGTATTTTTTATAATTTGTAAAAAATTATCACAATCTCCCGGGTTAACTGTACTTGTTACTACCGCTGTAACTTTTTTATTGTTATTACTGATTTTAACTAATTCTTGTAAAAATATTTGTACACTTGTTACATCGAATATATGCTGCTCATTAGACGGTGTAGGTACAATAATAAAAAGAGTATCCGAGTGATCGTATATCTCTTTTATAGTGCTTACAAAGCGTTCATTCCAGTCGTTTATTGTTTTAGCAGCTTCCTTTATACCAGCTTCTTTAGTGGTTATTATACCGTTTTGTAAATTATTAACAATATTGGTATTATTATCATAACCTTTTACATTAAAGCCTTTTAGTAGAAATGAAGTAAACATAGGTAAGCCTAATTTACCAAGACCTATAACACCTATTTTATTGCTAATCATTATGTTTATTTACCTGGATTAAAGAATACATCAACACTAATTATACTCATATGATACTTTATACAAACGGATGCAGCTGGACCTGGGGTGGTGCTATAAACTTTCCAGATGAAGCCGGTATAAATGTGTTATTACATAATTCATATTATACCGAACAGCGCAAAGCAGGTACCTGGCCTGGCCATCTTGGTAATTTATTAGGGGCAGAACAGGTAATACACCAGGCAGCTGGTTGTGGTAGTAATGCCCGTATAGTAAGAACTGCAACAGAGTGGATAATGAATCAGACCCCGGAAGACTTAAGCAAAACAGTAGCCGTAATACAGTGGACGAGTCCTTTTAGATATGAATACTATAATCCAGAAAATTATAATAATGCTTATGAAAACGATCCTGATCGCTGGGCTAAAGTAAAATCCGATGTTTGTTTAGATAGGTACTCTTTATATGGGGATAAAGATTTGAAGTTTAGCCAAGAAAGACTTTCAAAATATACCTATCAGGAAGGTTTTAGGGATGTACTTTGTTACTACTCCGCTCTTGCTTATTTGTTTAATAAATTTAATGTAAAATATTTCTATTGGGTAGGTGTTTCTCAATATACACCTTCTAAACATATGCAAGATTTCTTAAAAAACAATTTTAATATTATCGATGAATCTTGGAATGGAACAAGTAAATGGAGTACTAGTTATGACCCGGTTTCGCCTCAAGACCCTCATCCTAGTTTATTAGGCCATAAACAACTAGCTAATTTTATATATAGCGAAATTAACGGTAAGCTTTAAGCTTTTCGTATATATCTTTAGCGATAACTTTATAGCCTTCTATCGTGGGATGTACGCAATTGGTTACGTGTTTGAGCGGCTGCGGTAACGAAAAGTAATCTCCGTAATTATCTTTCATACCATCCAAACCAGCTAATACTTTAAAGTAAGTTGAATCTGGGTTAATACATTTAGACCAATCAATTTTACTTGATAAGTTAAATGTAGTATCTTTAGACAGATCGTGACAGTTATCAAAACTATAAGCAAATACAAATTTTAAGTTATGGGCTTTAGCAAATGTCTGAGCCTCTAATATATTAAGCATAGTTTCCTGGCTTTCGTAATGCTTAGAATAAAAATGTTCGAAGTAGAAATTATACTTGACCTGGTTCTTATTAGGGTGTAAAGTATCGTATTTATTCCTACCATTATGAAAGTGTTTACCGAGCATATCAAAACGAGCTCTACCACTAAGCATAAAAATCAACCACCCATCTGTTACCTCTTGCCAGGGTATATCAGCATAGTAGAGCTGTTTAACAGCACCTCTATTACCTATACCTCTAATACCTAAATTATAGGGTTTGTATTCAGGCATATAATCTCTACATAAAACATTAACCCAGGAATTTTCTAATTCATAAGATAGTAAAGCAGGCTCGGCTTCGTGCGCTGGCTTATCCACTCTACCGCCCCATTCATCAAAGAATCTTTGCGGTACACCACCTTGCCCCTGTGTCCAGCTATCTCCAGTACCAATTAATATTTTCATTTAATTAAGCTTTGTATCCAATTATATGTATTAAGTAGGCCCTGTTCGAGATTTTCTTCTGGTGACCAGTTAGTTACTTTCCTTAAAAGAGTATTATCACTCTTACGACCCATTACGCCAGCTGGACCATCTACATTTTTAATAGTAATTTGCTTACCGGCGAGCTTAGCAATTAATAGAGCTAAATTATTAATAGATATCATTCGCTCGCTACCCAAGTTCATAGGTAAGCCATAATCGCTTTCCATAATTTTATGTATACCTTTTATACACTCATCAATATATAAGAATGTTCTTGTCTGAGTACCCGGTCCCCATATATCAATAACCCCGTCTTTTGTAGTAGCTATCTTACGGCAGAGCGCAGCAGGGGACTTTTCTTTACCGTTGTTCCAGGCACCGTATGGACCAAACACATTATGAAAGCGAGCTATACGTACCTCAAGTCCGTGATTGCGTGCATATGCTTGATAAAGTCTTTCACTAAAAAGCTTTTCCCAACCATACTCACAATCCGGGTTAGCTGGGTAAGCACTCTCTTCAGTTAACAAAGGGTTATCAGGATCGGTTTGATTGTGTAGAGGGTACATACAGGCACTTGAAGAGTAGAATACCTTTTTAATACCTTTCTTAACCATTACTTCTGCTATGTTTAAGTTTACCATAGCGCTGTTATGCATAATATGAGCATCATTGTCTCCAGTAAACACATATCCAGCACCACCCATATCTGCAGCTAATTGATAAATCTCATCTATTGTATTGTCAAACAATTCATCAACCTTATTAGTGTCAGTTAAATCAGCTACATAAAACTCATCAGCAATTGTTTCGGAGTATTCAGGTTTTTTTAAATCGATACCGATTACATAGTAACCTTTAGTCTTTAAGCTTGTAACTAAATGGTTACCTATAAAACCACCAGCCCCACACACAACTACTTTTTTAGTCTTAATCATATAATGTGTTTATTTACCTGGTGTAGTGTAAATATAAATAGTTATGATATCTTTATTACAGGAAAAATACAATCGGCTTTTATTAGAAAGAAAGCTTGAACGTATAGAGCGTAATAAAGTTATAGGTCAGTTTATCACCTTTGCTTGCAACAGTTTAGAGATACCTCAACCGTATCCAAGTGTTCACGTAAATATGGATCTAAATTTCGGTGCTAAGCTTAAATCGTTTGGGTATTTTAGGCCAGCAGACAATAAAATAGTAGTCTCTATGGCTAATAGAAATTTAGCTGATGCGTTACGTACTATAGCTCACGAACTTACTCACTTTAAACAAAGTCTAGATAAACGTATAACAGATAACCCAGAAGATAAATCTGGAGAGACTGGTTCGGAGATTGAAAACGAAGCTAATGCCCGGGCCGGTATCATTATGAGAGAGTTTGGAAAATCTCATCCGGAAATTTACGAATAATTTGCCTGAATTTTTAATGAAGTGGTCTGAAAGTTGAGTAAATATTAACGACTATGGACTACACAAAATACGCAAAAGTATTAGGAGCTGTAGGGGCACTCATAGTAGCATATGGCGTGGGACATCACTTCGGTGCTGTACAACGTCCAGCCCTTACACGGTTACCACAACCTGCAGCAATGCATCAACGACTAGCACAGCAAAGGCCAATCGTTGTTAACTGCGGATGCGGTAAAAAAACAGCAGCAAAACACGCAACTAAACCAAAAGTTGCTAAACATAAAAAGCATAAAGCTAAAGCCGGTAAGCCAAAGGCTGATGCCCCGCCCAAAACAAACTAATTTACCTCATAAAGCCCTGTCGCAAGATAGGGCTTTTTTATAAGTACTTTTATGAGTAATGTTAATGATTACCTTAAGGTAATGAGACAGACCGGTATTAAAGCGGCTGCTACTAATCCTAATAGCGAGACTGAACAACTGAAGAGAGAGTTAATAGAACATTACAAGACTAATAAACTTAAAGCTGAACAGCTTATCAAGACTGTAGAAGCAAGTGGTGAGCCTGTTACTAATTCACCTATGCATAAGTTACATTACGAAGCAGCAGTTATAGCTATAAAAGGTAATACTGCAACCCCTATAGTACCTATTAACAAAATAAATGCACCTACAGGTATGTTCGGTGCACCTAGTGCTTTAAAGGAAGTAACAAAAGAAGATACCCTTAGATCTCTATATGCAGCCGGTTGGAAACCAATAGACCCGTTAAAGTAGGGGTTTGTATTTGCAGGTCCAGGCTACTGTTTCAAATAGATAAGGATTATACTGTAACAAGCCGTTTTCTTTTACTGAGCTTGCAATATACTTCTCTTCTATTTCACACCAATCCCAAAACTTACCTTTAATTTCTGTACAGAATCTATCATAGGTATCAGCATAATCGTGAGCCATAATAAAGTCTCCAGGTTTCAAGAAACGAGCTAGACATTTAAACTCTCCAACTTTATTACCACCATCACAAATAATAAGCTTTCGGCCAGGTTCATTTAAGAATTGCCTAGCCTCTATATCCATTAACTTAGCTTCAGGTAAAGCATCTACAGTTTCTACTGAAATCTGTTCATAACATATATTCCAGTTAGTATTGTTTATTTCTTCACTGAATATGTTACCAACCTTAGCATCTATATTGTTTTTGTAGAGCTGATCATAATGCTGTCTTTGCATTATGTCGTAAGTTTTAATTTTTGCATCGGGTAGTACGTCTCTTAGAAAAAGAGTAAACCCGCCTTCCCCTGTACCTATTTCAAGTATATGGGTAAAGTACTTCTCCTTTAAAAAAGGAGTGAGTACGTCAATAAAGTTAGGATTCTGTTGTAACGGAACCCCTTTGTACTCAATATAATTCTGTACAGCCATTATCAGCTTTGAGCTTTAACGGCTTTTGCAAGTACTTCAATTGCCTGGTCAATGACAAGGCGATCTTGCTTGTTGCAAAGATGTGCTGCTGCGATTTGTGCTAGTACGTTTAATGCTTGTTCAGGTGTCATAATAAAAATATTTAATATAGTTGCTATATTTTTCTACTTTGTAAATTATAATATACAGAAAACAATGAACTACCCAGACAACACACCAGAAGATACTAAAAATTACTTAAACGGTATTTATAATCTATTTGTAACTACTTTTCCAGGTGAAATTGTAAGCTTTTATTTAACTGGTAGTAGAGCTGCAAATTTAGAAATAGAGTCTAGTGATTATGACTTGGCATTTGTAGTGAGAGATCCTGTTGAGCCTGAAAAGCATATTACTGCAGATAAAATGTATGAATACCAACGTGTGGCTAACAACTTAAAGTATGTAACTAGATTTCCTACAGACATTACTATTTTAGGGGAGCAGAATATAAAATATGGCGGGGTTTTAACTGAAATATATCAACGTTTTTTAATTACCGGGCCTGACGTAATTGAAGGTTGTAACCTTATTGAGGGCACAAAGCTTAACCTTATATTAGCTAAAAATATTATTAACTTAATGAAGCTTATTAGAGGTAGCAATAAATTGGCTTATCCTTGTGAAGTACCTGAACAGCTAGCTGCTTATTTTGGTTATAAAAATAATGGTAGAACAGTTCCAGGCGGTTGGTATGTAGACAGTTTTAACAATCTTACTACGCTGGTTGGTAGTATTGCATATTACCGATTGTCTGTGTTTGGTAGAACTACCACGTCAAATAAGCAAGCTACATATGAAACTTACCGTAAAGTGTTACATACTGATCCTTGGTGTGATTTGGTTGAAGGAATATATAAGACTTGTCGGTTAAAATGTAATAACAGTTTGCCTAAAGACTATAAAACTCAAGCAGCAATAACTGAGCTTTGTAAAAGAGTGCATCAGTTTGAAAATGACTTCTTGTGGATGCTAATTACAAGGTCTGATGACTGGATTGACCCTAACAACAAAGATCAGGATGTAAAAGAGATTATTAAATACATACTTGAAACTGTAGACCCACTCGATGCGCCATTTGATATGCAATGGAAAGCGTTAAGAGAAAAATACCTGTAATATGCTTTTTAAAAATATCTATACCTTTGCTTGTAGTCACGGTTTGATATTTGAGTCATATGGTAAAGACGGACCACCACCTCGTATTACCACTGAGGGTAGTTGGTCTAATATGCTTCAAACAAAACATAACCTGTGTGATAAAGTATACAATTATAGCGATGCAGGTTGCAGTAACTTGCAAATATATACTAGGTTAATGCGCGCGCTTTACAATAATGAACCTAAGGAAGGAGATCTAATAATTCTACAATGGTCCTATTTGACGCGTAATCAATATTTTGATGAAGCCTATGCTAAAAATAAACATCAGCACCCTTGGGACTTCAGTTATATGGATGGTGGTGGGGTGCATTACACACCTCCTTATAGAAGTAAAGAACACGAGGATATGTCTAATGCATACTTTAAGCATTTTTATAAAGACATAATTAGTTATAGTCATATGCTTGCTAATACTGTTCTGATAAGAGATTGGACTAGAAGACATAATGTTAAGCTTATGGTGACAGGGGTCGAAGAACAGTCTCTTTATCAAAAACTAGAAGATGAATACTATAAGTTTGATGATGGCTTAAAATTTACAGGCTTAGACGTATACTATAGTTTTGATCACGAAACACCTTATCAGTATATGTATAAGAATTATCCATATAATCAGATTTCATATCAAAATCACTTAAATGAATTTGGTTCAGAAATAGTTTCAGATAAACTTGCAGAAATAATAAGAAATCGTTTTTAATAATATGAGCGACCTACCTCAAAAACAAAGATGGGAAGAATTTGCTAATGAATACTTTCAACGTAAAGTTGAAGCAAATAAAGATATTTGGAGTTCTAAGGATTGGTTTATGGAAGGTGTTAGATATGGTAAGGATCAAACCTATATCGATCCAAAAGACACTTGGCAAACAGGACCGAAACAGGCTAGTACTCAGGACGAGTTTAAAGAAAAATACGGTCAGTACGGAGAAAAGTATAAGCCTCAGACTGATCCTAATGTACCTTGGAACCCTAAATGGGATAATCTGTAAAATAAAAGCTTGACGTTTATAAGAAATATACCATAATAACGGTATGTCTCTTAAGTCAGGTAAAGAACTTATTACAGAATTATATGCTAGCAATCCTAATTTGCCAGTACGCTCTGTTACTGTAAGCAAATACAGATATGAACCTTATGTACGTATTAAGTTATCGCCTAAATCAGAAGTAGAAGATAAAGAAAAAGTAGCAAAATTATTGACCAGTATTGGAGCAACTATAGTTAAACCAGCTAAAGCTAGTGGCGGTGCTCTATACAAGGATAGCGGCTTTTTAATTAATTGGAAAGGTAATGAATTTCTGCTATTAGCACAGGGTATAATAGGTTCTGATCAGGTTCGTAGAAAAGAAACATCTCCTGCTGCATTAAGCTTGGCAGGTAGAACATTCAATAATACATTAGAGTTTTATAATGCTATTAATGAAGGTATATCCAGTTCTACATTAAATGATACAGCTAAACATACTCTATACAGTTTAGTTGATTCCTGCTATTATAATAAAGAATTTACCATTACTAATACACTTAAAAGTAACTTCGTACAATCCGATTTTGGAGAAGTACTAGGCGCACTACATTTAAGTATGGTTAAGGGACTACCGGTTAATTTTCCAAACGGCAGTAATAACGCCGAAGCAGATGTTTACGTTGGTGGTATTGGTTGCAGTGTTAAAGCTCCAAATGGTGATCATATCAATCTTGAAAAATATATTGATAGTATTACCGGTACTGGCCCTATTGATAGTTTCTTTTATGGTTGTGCTACTCAAGATAAAGAACTAATGGTTAAATCAGCTGGGGGTATTTGTAAAGAATTAAGAGATTGGGTAATATCTATAGTAGGCGAGGTAAGTGAAGCACATATTAAACAATTCCAAACTAAAATAACATATCAAGAATTTGTTAATTGGGTAGTATCTCATCAGCAACGGCACAAACCGTTAGGTATACCTAAATCAATAGACAATGCTACTAGTGCTTGGAATAGACTTGAAACTGATCCTTTCTATTTTACATTTATTACTTTAGCCTGGAAGTACTGGACTGTAGAGAATCAACAAGCGGTATATGACTTTGGTGTTAATTTATTTAAAAATAGTAACGAGTCATTCTTAATAGTTAACCTTAATAAAAAGACAAAAAGGGTAGAGTTTGAATTAATTAAATTTAAAGATATAAAAACCTGGTATATGTGGTATAACGGTAGTGCAACTGGCGCGCTTAAAAACTATCCAAGTATTTGCAGAATGAAATTACATAGATAAGTAATATTATGAATCCGATCTTTGCGTTAGTTTCAGGCATAATTTTACTTGCAGTTATTATAGTAGGTGCATATAATTCTTATAAAATAAACAATAAAAATGAACAAAAAACTAAAAAGTAAGATATTTGTTGCAGTGTCAGCTGCAATGACGCAGAAGTATCCTTCCCAGACTGATATTGATCGTACATATATAACAGATACGGCTATTAAACTTACTAACTCTCTTTATAACAAGTACATAGAAGATAATAAGCCCGAGCCCGAGTTATTAAACGAACAACAAGCACATATGAATGATCAGGCACGAGTTCCTTTTGTAGATGAAGTAGAGTGGACCTAAATGCTTAACTTTGTTTACGTACACTACGACGAACAACCTCACTGTACACCATACTGGCCTAATGGTATACCTTTAAACGATAAAGAAGAAGGTCACTTAATTGATTTTAACGCTGAACGTAGCGTTTGGTTCTTCTGGCTAGAGCATAGTTTATGTAATATTATTAAGAAGTACTCATTCAGGCAGCTAGAGAACGGTGAGTTACCTTCTACTGAACGATATATTTTTCCTATAGATGCCCCTGTAACTAAGCGTTTTTGGAACGCATATACAAACAAGCCGTTACTAATTCCAGAAAGAGTTATTAATGATGTAAAAGAGGGCCGTGCTAAAATAATGTTTATAAGGAACTATGAAGCAGATGGTTTTATATTAGATAAAAGAGTAGAAATGATGAAGTTTCAGGCTGAGTATTACAATATAAGTCTGAAGAGCTTAATATATTTAGACTGTAATTACCTAGTAGATAAATATTTACTGAAAGAAGGTATACAGGGTATTTATTATAATACGTTTCAGTATAGTACTCTACGCAGTCAAGCCCTAAGTCCTATAATAGATATTGTTAAAGCTGATATACAGAATAAAAAAGCAAGAGACAAAAAGTTTTTATGTTTTAATAGAAATGTGAAGTGGCATAGAGCGTATATAGTTAACCGTATACTTGAAGAAGGTCTAGATAAAGATGGAATAGTAACCTGTAGTAAGCACTTATACTACGGAGGAGATATAGATTTTAACGATAAAGAGTATGTAGACTTTCAGGCTCTAAAAAATAGAGTACCAATGTACTACGACGTTGAACACGACTATAACAATTTAGCGCCTTCTTTTAAAATGAATGCAGAGGCGCAATTAAAATGTTATTTTAACGTAACAACTGAAACTCATTATGATTCTCAAAATGATAGTACTCGAGCTTTTTATACAGAAAAGACTTTTAAACCAGTAATAGCGTATCAACCTTTTATAGTAATTAGTACTCAATATCATTTGAGACATATGAAAGAAATGGGATATGAAACGTTTTCAGACTTTATTGATGAATCGTACGATAATATAACAGATAATAAAGAAAGATTGGATAAAGCTTTTAATACAATAAAACAGGTTTGTAGTATGTCTTATCAACAATTAAGCAATATGTTATACGATATGTTACCTATATTGGAGCATAATTACCAATTGAACAATAAGGATAGTCTAGAAAAGGGTACTGGCGTTATCATTGAAAGAGAAGTACTTGATAACTGGTAAAATTATTGCATATAAGTAATTACTATAGTGCATCTCAACTTTGTTTACACTCACTTTAAAGATAATACACCGACCTGGCCCAATGGTATTACCTATGGAGATTGGGATGGATTAAAGCTCGTTTTCGGTAACGCTGTTTCTTGGCAATCTGTGGCTGATGAATATGTAGGAAGGTCTATTTTATTTAAGTATGGTTTAGATGATGTAAAGTCAGGAAAATTAGCAGCATCAGAAAAATATATCTTTATATTTGAATATTTTATTAGTAATATATTTAATAGTGATTACATATTAGATATACCACCTGAAGTGGTACAAGATATAAAAAACGATAGAGCTCGTTTTGTGGTTATTAGTACCGCTGAAGGTAGTGGCTTCAATTTAGATAAAAGATTAGAATTTATAAAATTACAGTCTCGAGCACATAACATACCTTTAAATAAAATTATATACATAGACTGTAATTGTGTAGCTAAAAACACTCTAGATGCTATAGGTATAAAAAACGTTTACTACAATAAGTGGCAGTACGGCTTGTATCATAATCACGATATAAATGTAATAAGTCAAAATATACTTAACAAGAAACTTAGAAACAAGAAATATCTCTGCTTAAATAAAGGAGCAAAGCATCATAGAGCATATCTAGTAGATAGCTTACTACGGCTTGGTTTAGCCGAGGGTGCTTTAATTACATTTCCTAACAAACATATTAATTTTTCTATAAATAATTTTGACGGAGAGTGGGCGCAATATCAAACATTAAAAGCGTACGTGCCTATGATTCTTGATATTAAGGACCCGGCCATACAACCAGATACAGCCACTCCGGATGCTCCTTTTGTAAACCCAGCAGCATTAAACATAGATATACAAACATCTGCTTATATTAATATAGTTACAGAGACTCATTATAGTAAGGACTATACGAGAATGCACTTGTCTGAAAAGACCTTTAAGCCTATATTAAGTTTACAGCCTTTTATAATTGTAGGTCAACAGCATAGTTTAAAGTGTTTAAAAGAAATGGGATATAAATCTTTTAATGATTTCTTTGATGAGTCTTATGACAATATTGAAAACGACAAAGAGAGGTTTAATGCAATTATTGAACAGATAAAAATAATTAATAGCAAGACACACGAACAATTAGCTAATATGCTTTACGATATGCATTCTATACTAATGTATAATTATAACCATCATATTAAGTTATCTGAGTCAGAAGGTAACTGTAAAGCTATAGTTAATGGGGTATATAAGGTCTGGTAATTATGTTGTACTTTGTTTATACTAATTTTTCTCGTAAAGTAAGCTCTCTACCTCATTGGCCAAATGGTATAGAAATAGGTGATGATGAAGGTGCCAGACGTATAGGTTTTAGTTCAGAGTTAAGTGAAAAGCTTAGTCCTACCTGGTTCTATGCCTTAAATTATAGTTTAGCTAATTCTATTACTACCCTATCTGTTAATAATATAAATTTACCCCCAGACGGGAAATATATATTCCCTATAGAAGCGCCTGTTACATTTACGTTTTGGAATGATTATTTAAATACTCCGTTGAGTATACCGCAAGTGGTGCTTGAAGATATAAGAAAGGGAAGAGCTAAGATACTCTTTATAAGAACCTGGGAAGCTGATGGTTTTATTCTTGATAAAAGAATAGAAATGATGAAAGCTCAGGCAAGACTCTTAAACATAGATTTAAGTAAAATATTGTATCTAGATTATAATGCTTTAACAGAGCAAATTCTCAAAAAAGAAGGTATACAAGGTATATATTATAATAACTGGCAGTACAGTGATTATAGAGTTAAAGAAGCTTTAGCTGCAGGTGACTCAGTGGTTGAAGATATAAAGAATAAAAAATTAAGAGAAAAGAAGTTCCTTTGCTTTAACAGAAATTCAAAATGGCATAGAGCATATACTGTTAATCGTATATTAGAGAAAGGACTAGATAAAGACGGTATAGTTACATTTAGTACTCACGCCGGTGGCGGTCAAATACAATTTAACGGACCCTTTGCTAAAATGGAAGCATTAAAGCAGAGAATACCTATGGTGTATGATATAGTTAATGATCATTATAATATAGAACCAGCACTACCTCTTAATTTAAAAGCTCATTTAACCTGTTATTTTAATCTTGTAACTGAATCGCATTATACTACGGAGAATAATACTAGAATGTTCTTTACTGAAAAAACATTTAAACCAATATCTTGCCGTCAACCATTTATAATGGCAGGAGCTTATCAACAGCTTAAAGTGCTTAGAGATTTAGGTTATAAAACATTTGGAGACTTTATTGATGAATCTTATGATGATATACAAGACGATAAAGAACGTTTAAATAAAGTTGTAGATGTTGTGGAATATATATGCAGTTTATCTAATGAAGCATTAAGTGAAATGCTATTACAAATGCTGCCTATATTAGAACATAATTATAGGTTAAGTATCGATAGTACTCTTAACAATGCTGCAGGTAAAATGATTGAAGATAAAATCTACAACAATTGGTAATATATGATCAAACATTTAGTAACATCTGGGTGCAGTTTTAGTGATAATGTAGGTTGGCATTGGCCACACTACCTTGCTGACAGCCTCAAGGCCGAACTATACAGTAGGGGTTGCGGTAGTGCAGGTAATAGTTATATTTCTAAATCTCTTATCTATCAATTAAAATTATTACTAGATAGAGGTATTGATTCTAAAGAAATATTAGCAGTGGTAATGTGGACAGGTATAGATAGAAAAGATCTGTTTATTAATAGTGAGGATTTAAACCGAATACCGTTTAATGATCTTATTAATACTCAGCAACCTAACCCGGTTAGTTTTATAGATACTCCAGTAAACACTAACCCCTATACAAGTACCAAAGATGGTTATTTGTTAGGGTGTGTAAGAAGTAGTTGGGAAAACAGTAATATAAGTAATTATAAAAATAAACTCATATTTGAATATTTTCCTGATGAAGCATTAGCTATGGAGTCATATGAAAATTTCTTAAGAGTACAATGGTTTTGTGAGTCTAAAGGAATAAAATTACTAAACCTTACCTATATGAGTATTATGCATTACCCGCAATATATAGGGTGGCATAGAAAAAATAATAGAGGTTATGTACCACCTTTGACTAGAGATGTATATAAAAATGTAAAGCATTTATATGAGTTAGTAGACTTCAACAAGTGGTACTTCTGGAGAGAAACCGATGGTATGTATGAATATTGTTTAGAGCACAAAACAAACTTTCACTTAGATGGAGTACACCCTTCAACAGGTGGTCACTGCTATTATGTAGATAACTTTCTTTTACCAAAAATTAATGAATATATTAGAGACAATTAAGAGTGGAGAGTTTCCAGTTGTACCCCATCCGACAATGTGTGGTGGTACGTTTAAGTTCTATCAAACTGACTCCGAGGAAGCTTTTAAGGTCAATAAAGGTGGTGAAGATATGGATAGCTATTTTACTGCTGATAACGTTACATATAATTTAAATAGCAGAGGCTACAGAACTAAAGAGTTTAATGAAATAGATTGGAACGAATCCATAATAGTGTTTGGGGATAGCATTGCTGCCGGGGTAGGTCTTGATGAATCTCAAACGTTAACTAGTGTATTAACTGAACTTACAGGTATACCTGCAGTTAATATGGGTGTAGGCGGGGGTTCAATGATGATTGACCTACATAACGCATCTATAATAAAAGATAAATGTAAATTACCTAAAGCGGTAGTTAATTTGTGGACAATGTACTGGCGATTTACTTTATATGAAAAAAATAAATTCACTAATATAGGTCCTTGGAATATGTATGACTACGAGCTTGGTAAAGCCTGGGCACAAGAAGATTATAACGCTAAGGTGTACGGCTATTATATTGCTAATCTTAACAGACAATTATGGAAAGGTACTAAGCACTTTGAAGCGTCTTTTATACCAAAAGCATCAGAAGCTTTAGACGTAACACATTTACAAAAGGTCGACTGGGCTAGAGATAAAGTACATCCTGGTAGACAATCTATAAGGAATATAGCACAAGATATAGTTAAGGTTTTGGATTTATAAAAAGCTTGCACTATACTTTAAAGGTACTTTAATGTAAGTATCAATATGCGCAATCAATATAAAATCTTAGCAGAAAAATACGAGCAAGTTAAACAAGAGGCTCGTAAACCTGGTACTCCAAAAGTTACGCCTTATACCAAGTCAGATGGTACAACCGCGTATAAGTCTTTAGATAAGTGGGGCCATCGTCAAGATTGGCGCACTAGTGCTGCTGCGCATAAAGCGGCTGGTATACCAGAACCGAAACAAGAAGTAAAAGAAGCAAAGAAACCAGCTAAAACAAAAAATAAAGCTTCTTTAAAGAGTAATCCGTTTATTGGTAAGCTTAAAGACAAAAAAGGTAGTTTCGGGGATTTGGGTAAACGCTTAGGATAAGAATAGTTGTAGTTTTTTGCGGAGTATTATATATAATATAAAGCAATGAACGAACGCAAAATAGCACTAACGACAGAAGAGTGGTTGCAATTACCTCTCTCTAAGAGAGCGCCTTGTAAGTGGTACTGGCCTACTGGCTGGTACGAGGCTCCTTTTGCTATGATGATAAACGATTGGGATAACTGGGAGAAGCATATTAAAAAAGAGTACCCTATACAGCATTGGTTAAGAGAGAACTTTCAATACACATTTAGACACCTATATCATACTGTAAAAGGTTTAAAGCACTACATTATTAAACCTCATCGTAAAATGCGTAATGCCGTATTTACGTCCCGGTATATGGACCTAGTTGAACTTGTCCCGCACTTCCACTTTCAAGCTATTATTGAGTTTGTAGAGGTAGAAAAGACGTTTGAAGTAACAGATTGGTCCGGGGAAGAGGTGTCTGAAGAGACAGTAGAAAGAGGAAAGAAGCTTAAAGAGCTTTATCATTATGTTAAGTATGAGCGTCCGTTTTTATTAGAAAAGCTCAATATGGCTTATGAACGAGTAGAGATAACTGATATGACAGATGAAACTCGTTACGATAGAGTAGAAGCAATAGATAAAGAAATAAAGGATAGAGATACAGAACTATGTATCTGGGTAATTCAGAATAGAGATCTACTTTGGACCTAATATGTTAAATAAAAATGTTTTAGATACAATAAAGAATGATAATTTATTTCGCTGGGGTAGAGAGCAAACAACGTTTTCATTTTTCGGTCCAGATACTGAAGAATTATATAAGAAGAATTTAATAAACCAGCCGCAGGATTGGTACTACCGTAACAATTCTGTAACATATACCTGCAATAAAGACTCATATAGAGCACCAGAACTTGATACTATTGATTGGTCAAGCGCAGTACTCTTGTTTGGGTGTTCAAACACATTTGGAGTAGGGCTAGATGATAAAGATACTATTAGTGCTCAATTAGAAAGTATCATTGGTTTACCTGTTATTAATTTAGGAGTGGGTGGTAGCTCTAATGATTTAATACTTCACAATTCAACTCTATTTAGAGACAAAGGTATTATACCTAAAGGTGTTGTACATTTATGGTCTATACCGCAGCGTACTGTCTTATACCAAGAAGAGAACGCTATAAACTGCGGTAATTGGGGACCCTCTGAAAGCCTTCTAGATTATACAAAGTCCTGGCTGAATGAACATTACAATATTTTAGCAAGATCGTTAATTAACTATAAATTAGGTAAACTAATATGGCAAAATACTTCTGCATCATACTATGACTTGTCAGTGTATAAGGAGACAGCTACTCTGTTAGAATGTGATTATATACAACAAATAGATGACGCAAGAGATGTTGACGGAGTATCAAATCACGTCGGTTCGTCTGCTCATATAGGTAGAAGAACAGCTAGAATAGTTGCACAAAAGATAGCAGATAATTTAAAACTTTAAGCTTGATTTGACGTTTGTATATTGTATAATATTAAACAATGAAGCGTAAATTTAAAACCGGTGCACAAAGAGATACAGGTGAGGGTAAGCCTAGAATGAGCTTAGTACCTCACGAAGAACTTACTAGGTTGATGCATAGGTATAGAGAAGGTGCTGAAAAGTACGGAGAAAATAACTGGATGAAGGGTATGACTACTTCTGTATTCTATGATAGTGCACAGAGACATTTAACAAAGTGGTGGGCTGGGGACAGTACAGAAGATCATATGGCAGCTGTATTGTGGAACGTAATGGGTGCTATGTGGACAGAGAAGAACAAACCAGAGCTAGACGATAGGAAAAACTTTAAATAATAATATGAATCGCTGGGACATAATAAACGCTTTTATTAAAAAGTACAACTATAAAAGCTATCTTGAAATAGGTACCCAGCACGGTAACTGTTTTAGAGAAGTAGTATGTGAACATAAAGTATGTGTTGATATAAAGAAATCATATGAAGGATTAACATATGAAATGTCTAGTGATGATTACTTTAAAAAGTTTAATGACAAGTTTGATATAATCTTTATAGACGGTTTACATACAGAGGACCAGACTATCAAAGATATTGCTAGTGGTTTGGTTGTTTTAAATGAAAACGGCACGATAATAGTACACGATTGTTTACCTGATAGTGCAGGTGCAACGGGTATGCATTTATGTGGTACCTCTTATATGGCGCCTATTTGGTATAGAATGAAAATAACTAATGTTACCGTGCAAGTAGTAGATACGGATACCGGGTGTGCTATAATTAGAAGAGGTAAGAACAATGTTTACGAGGAAGCTACCTATGAACAGGCAAGGCAGTATGATTACTTTGCTGCTCATAAAAAAGAACTAGTAAATGTATTAACAATTGAAGAATTTAAGAGCTTGATTAACTCATAAAATAACACATAATAACAATATGCGTCGCAAAATAATTGAAGTAACTAAAGAACAATTCAACAACCTTTACGGTAATGCTTATTTAAAGGGTAAGTACGGTGATGAGTGGGTAGATATAGTTATAGATGGTCTTAAGAGAGAAGGCACTACAATTAAGTTTGTTACTGAGAAGCAAGTAGAAGTTAAAAAGGAAATAAAACTAATAAATAATATTAAGTTATGAAGAAACTTAAAGTCAGCTGGCTTGTTGAGGTACAAACAGACAAAACAACTGACGATCTATATATAGAGTTTCCTCGTGAAATGCTTGAACGTCTTAATGTGAAAGAAGGCGATAGAATGCTTTGGGAAGAACAAAAAGATGGCTCATTCAAGTTAATTAAATTACAATGAAAGACTATTTACAGTACTTGATTGATGAGGGATTTGTAGATGTTAGGACCTGGCTCAATAGTGAAAATTTAATGGAAGGTCGTATATCTGCTATTAAAGAGTATGAACCAATATATCTTGAAGCAGATGAAGAGGATTATAAAGGTACTCTACTGCTATGGCAAGGTAATGGTAAGTGTTATACATATAAGACTACTAGAGAGTTCTTTAAGAAGTACGGTAAGCTATGTAAGAATGAGAGCCAAGCACTTCTGCAATCCAATAAATGGATAAGAGAAATGAAAGAAATGTATCAGATTTATAAGTAATAGTATGTTCAATAAGTTTGATTCTGCTGTTAATTTAATATTAGAAGGTTTAAAAGATCCTAAAGATAATCCTTGCTGGACAGGATATCATCCAGTAGGCACTAAAAAGAAGAACGGTAAGACTGTTCCTAATTGCGTACCAAAGGAAGGTCACGCACCTACCTGGCAGAAGAAAGCTGGTAAATCACCTTCTGGTGGTTTAAATAGAAAAGGTATTGCTAGTTATCGTCACAGTCATCCTGGTTCACACCTGTCAATGGCTGTTACTACTAAGCCAAGCAAACTTAAATCAGGCAGCAAAGCAGCTAAAAGACGTAAGAGCTTTTGTGCAAGAATGTCTGGTGTAAAAGGCCCTATGAAGAAGCCTAATGGCAAACCTACACGTAAGGCTTTAGCTTTACGTAAGTGGCATTGTCACGAATAAAAGCTTGATTTTATAGAATAAGTTACTACTATTGTATTATCTGGACCTGAGATAACGTCAAAACGGACTACGACAACTTGTGGGTTGGCTGACCACCGCAATAAAAACGGGGCCACTTATTTTATAATGAAAAAAATCGAAGTTACTGATATTAATATTAAGCAAGCCGCTATGGGTGCTTATATGGACTACATTAAATATACACAGAAATGGAAGAGAGAGGCCTCTATGAGTAACTTCTTTGTTGGTTATGTAGGCGAGGCAGCCTATCACCAATACATTGGTAAGGAGTTTGTGTATAAGCATTATAAGAACAGCGGGGATGGAGGGGTAGATGTAGATGATGTTCAAGTAAAAACTACGACCGTTGAAGGTAGTCTGATAATTACCAGTAAAGACAAATGCTTTAAAAATACTAAAGTAAGTAGAATAGTTCTAGCTTATTTTAACAAAAACAAAGCTGGTAAAGAGGTACGTATTGTAGGAGAAATCTCTAAGAAGAACTTTCTAGAAAAATCGCTAAGCTATGCCTTTACTAACAAGAAGGGTGAACGGGAAACAAAGTATACATTAAGAGAAGATCAGCTTGATATATTCTATAAATAGAGTATATTATACTGTATGAGTCCAGAACTACAAGAACAATTATACAACAAGTATCCAAAGATATTTGTTGATAAAGATAAATCAATGCAAGAGACTTGTATGTGCTGGGGCATTGAGGCGCCTGATGATTGGTACGATATTATTGATACATTGTGCCACGCTTTAACTTATACCTATTCTACCTATATAGATATAGATAAAGAAGATGCTGAACATTTAGGTATAAAACCAGTCAGGCATAACGATGAAGACTGTTACGTCTATAGTTTATACTGTCCACAGGTAATAGCTGATCAAGTTAAAGAAAAATACGGTACATTACGCTTTTATTATCGTTTAGAGTATAATGATGATATAAAATATTTACTACAAACCAAAAAGTACCCACAGTTAGTTGCTGCATTACAAAGATATCATAACTATACAGAAGGAATAGTACGGTATGCTGAAGTAGCAACGGAAAAGAAAAATGAACAAAAAACAGATAGCTATTACAACTGAAGAGTAATAGTTGACTTGTTCCTAATATAAGTTAATATTATATTATGTTTACAAATACCTTCTGGAACACTATCACTCAACCTCAACCATATGATTTCCCTATATGGGCTGTATTAGATAGTGATAAGATCTATACTGTAGAATTGTTAAGAGAACCAATTGCGCTCAAATGGTCTAAAATTAAAGCCTGGCAACCAGCTCAAATACCTGAAGCACCAAAAGAACATTGGGAAAAACTTGCTGATGAACATTTTCAGCGAAAAATTGAAACAAATAATAATATTTTTAGTTCAAAAGATTGGTTTATGGAAGGTGTTAAGTATGGTAAAGATCAACAGTGCCTCAGTCAAAAGGATAGTATAAGTAGCAACCCTACACTAAACACAGGATCGGTTGGTTGGTCATATCCTGGTTACGGTGCAGTACCGCCAATCACAACAGCAGATGATTTAGATAAAATGTTATCGAACATCTCACTACAATTAAGCTCTCTTAATACCACCGGCAAAGAAGCTTCTTGTACTCAAGATGAGTTTAAGGCAAAATATAGGTCAGTATGGGGAAACGTATAAACAACAAACAGACCCTAACACATTTTAATACCTGAACAGGTTAGCTCGGGACTCCTGAACTTTATGCTGAAGTAACAACGGAAAGAAAAAATGAACAAAAAAACAGATAGTTATTACCAATAAATATAATTGTGTACTCAGACAATAACAAGTCCGATAAGCCTGATAAACCAACCAAGCTACTGTACATACATAAGGCCAATGCTATAGATAGTGTAGAGAATATGGTAAGGACAGGTGAATCTAACGTTGGATTTATGATAGAAGTGGTAAGATCTAACTGGCCAATGAGTTATGATACTGCAAAGTTATTGGTACTAGAGGGTATATTAGCAGCTAAGAACAACTAAATATAATAGTGCGCAATCAATATAAAGTCTTAGCAGAGAAGTACGAACTAATTTCTGAAGCCGGGTTAGAGGCAGAGCAGGGTTTGTTCAACGATCCGCAAAATGGTTTAGAGATTGAGCTTGATAATGAAGACCCATCCTCTGGTACTTTGCATTATATGGGATTTGAGTTTCCGGTGTCTAAGACTCGTAAAGCAGGCTCAATTCAGTACTTTGTTGGTAATGTTGCAAATGGTAAGATAGTTAGTGCTCAATCGCCAGAACAATTTTCTAAGGTATTAGCGGCCATTGACAGAGGAGAGATTAAACCCTCTACAAAGTCCACCTCTTCTATGTTTTCTAAGGTGCATAGAATGACGACCGGGGAGCAAGTGCCGGTGTGGTACATACATCCAAGAACCGGTGAGTATTATTCAGTAATGCGCACGTATATGACTAATGCTGATGCCGAGAAGTACATTTTAGATATGTATCGTAAAAAAGGTAATGCCATATTTAAGTCCGGGTATGGTAAAGAGTCAGACTGGAAAGGCGACATCAATCCATTAAAAGGTTATGCTACAGATAACCAAAACTATACAGATGAGAAGTACAAGTACGTGGACATTGGTAAGTGGGCTTCAAAGATGAATTTAGCTGATTATAGAGGCGGTCACAAGGGTGCTAATATCGTTGGTTACCGTAGCAAAGAATAGGCTTGACTTAATAGCATAGAGGTACCAATATGTACCTTATGAAAATTACTAATACTACCTCTCCTTACTACTCAGATATCAAATCTTCATACGAATCAGAGATTGATTATATGATCAGTAACTTTGAGTTCTTAACACACGCACTTAAGCGTATAGAACCATACCGTTATTATTATTCAGATTCGACCGATAATGCTATCAATAAGAATCAAGTTAAATGTGTAATGAGAACGCTTAAGTTATGTATTAAAAGAATATATGAATTAGAGGATAAGTTAAAGAACGAAGAAGGCAAATACGACAATCAAGTAGTAAAGTATCACCTCTCACTTGATCCAGAGCTACAAAATTATAGAGTACATCATCCCCGCTTACACGACTTAAAACAAAGACTTGAACAAACTCAATAAGAGACTATCATACTATTATGACATTATTAGAAGCATTTAAGCATATCCAATACTTTGCCGAAAACTATACTAAAGGTAATGTTGTTAAAGCTGTAGAAGCTTTAGAAGCTTCATACGAACATATAACAGATGATAGTAAAGAGGCTGTAGCTCAATACAAAGAATGGCGTCAAAGAATGGATGCTTGGATGGAGTACGTAAAATGAAACGAAAAGAAATAAAAGTACAAGTAGATGAAGAGTATTATATGGCAGTACTAACGCGTAAGAGACTAAAGAAAAAGAAAAAGAAATGAAACTAATAGCTCTTTATAAAGCCATTACCTATCGTTTGCTTGGTAGTATATCTACGTTCCTGATAAGTTGGTTAATGACAAAGAGCTTTAAGGTGTCGCTAGGCATATCCGTATTAGAGTTTTTAGGCAAAATAGCATTGTACTACGTTCACGAACGGGTATGGAATAGGATAACACCTAATATAAAACACTAATTAAATCCGTAATACCTTTATTATATCCAGTTATAATATAAAGGCAAATAGTTATTGCACTGGCGAGAGTAATAAACATACTAATAATACTAATGAATACCCGGGAACAACAATTAAAAGACATAAAATGGATGCTTAAGTTTCAAGGCTATAAGACATCCGATGATATTAGGTACACAAGAACGAATGGTAAGTCAATTGCTAGGTCGGTAGAGTTTTTGGAAGACGGAAAGGTACTGATCAAGTATATGAACACCGAAACCAACTTTAAAGAGAAAAGAGAACTAGAACTAGAGGATGCTTTTAATTGGATTAACTAATAGGTTATGTCAAAAAATAAACTTATAAACCAGGCCATTAAGATATTCCTGTTAGGAGTCATATTAGGGTTCTTATTAGGGTGGATGTTCTTATAAGTAATATCAATGCGTAACCAGTACAAAGTGTTGTCCGAGGCCTATGGTTTGGTGTTAGAGAAGGAACTGGAACGTGCACCTGAATACAAACAAAAGGTGGACACGGTAATTGAGCACTTAAAGAAAAAGAACAAGGTACTACTACTAACCACTTCTAATAGGTGGGAGGGTGATAAAGAAAAGCCCAAGAGTACGATACTAGCTGAGTATATTAAATCCGAAGTAGGGGATAGCGTAGAACTAATAGATGTGAGTAAACTGACCATTCACTGTTGTGAGGGTAATGTGAGTAGGAAGGACGGTAATAACTGCGGGGTAAGGGACGCTATCTTAAAGGACAAAGAAAAGAACCCAACAGGTAATCACAGGTGCTGGGCTTCAATTAATAATAAGGACGATGAACTGTGGAAGATATCCAAGCCGTTGTTTGAAGCAGATGCTATACTATTCTTTGTGAGTATAAGGTGGGGACAAACTAACAGCATTTATCAAAAGTTGATTGAACGGTTAGATTGGTTGGAGAACAGGCACACCACTTTAAAAGAGGATAACATAATACAGGACAAAGAGGTGGGCATTATAGCATTAGGACAGAACTGGAATGGTGCTAATGTAATTAGTACTCAAAAGCAGGTGCTAGACTTCTATGGGTTTAAGGTAGTAGATGACCTATGCTTTAATTGGCAATATACTAAGGATGCCTTAGACGAATCAGAAAAAAGTTATAAAGAAGCACCGAAAGCATTTGCACAATCATTTGATATAAATTTAACTAAGTAATCATTATGCGCAATCAATATAAGATCTTAGCCGAAAAGTACGTAAAACAAATAGTTAAAGAATCGCCTTTAAAGTATGCAGATTTTTCTGATGATGAAAACTTTGAATACAATGGTAGGTACTATACTGTGGAGGCCATATTTGATTGGGAGAACAAAGCCACCGGTCACAATGCCTCTATTGGTCATCACGGGGTAACTGGTCAAGATACTTATAGAGATGTACCGGTTAGTATCAATCAATTGCAGGTAACAGATATGGACACCGGTAATGTGGTTACAGATCAGAATGTTTTAAATGCTGCAGCTGAGTTTGCTTTAACTACTGCACAGGAAAACCCAGACACTTACCACCATCACGAGGGGGTAACAGCAATGGAAGACACCGACCAATATGGCAATAGAAATGCACCGCCTTTAGAGGTTCCACCAGAACAAAAAGAGTCCATTGGTCGTTTACTTGATATGGGCTACGAATTTAGTCAATGGATTAGAGCTGATTTTAGTCAGTGGGTTAAAACTGGTACACCACAAGAACAGCAAACAAAGACAGCAGTTATGGTGAAGAAGAAACGTTCGGCCTATTCAGTAGTAGAGGTAACACCAGATGGTTTATGCAATGGGAAGCCATTAGGCGGTACCAAGCAAGTAAGAGAAATAATGGAACCGGTGGATGACAAGCCTTATGCAGAGGATAGAGTAGCAGATGGTATGAAAGCTAAACTAGACCTAACTGATAGGAGTCACGATAGCATTTTAGAAGCCATAAGAGCATATTGGTTAGAACTAGAGGCAGAATGGAAACAGTATCATCCTACACAACCAATGCCAGAAGACGTAAAAGAGGAGTTATGGAACTCTGTATTCAAAGGTATGGAACAGGCTAATGTAGACCCAACTGATGTGTTCGGTTGATACTATATGGCTATATTAATAGACAAATGGCCAGGTAATGTATCCGGCAAGTACTATGTAGATCAGCAGTGCATTGATTGTGATCTATGTAGAGAGGTAGCGCCCCTAAACTTTAAGAGAGATGATGACGGTGGATATTCTATTGTATATAAACAACCCACCACACCTAAAGAGATAGAAGAATGTGAAGAAGCACTAGAAGGTTGTCCAGTAGAAGCAATAGGCAACGACGGTATCTGATGTATGTGGCGATTATGGGCAAAAGCACTCGGTGAGAAGGCTAGCAATAATAATAAAGAAGCCGATAGAATAGCTATCATAAGAACTGTTATAGTACTATGTTACATTATAACTAATATGGTCATTGTAGCGGGTGTCTTAAGACATTGGTAAAAGAGAATAAAGCTTGCACTAAACTAATAAAGTACATACTATCTATGTCTTATTATGACATATAAAAATTCAATACAAATACTAAACACTAAACTAGAAAAGGGAATATAATATGGAAATCAGAAACGATTGGTTAATACTAAAGGGTAAGTTTATATGCGACGGGTTTTACTTTGAGGATAATGGAGTAATACCAGTAAGAAAGATAGTAGAGTTTAATGGAGAGGAGGGAAGGATATTTGCCGGAGGAGAAAGCTGGAAAGAGGTATGGAAGGATAGACTATATGTAGGGGGTTCTCAAAGATTGGAAAGAGTAATAGAAGGTGAAGAAAAAGCAAACCTACTAAACGATCTAAAGAAGGCACAAGAACAGTATAACGATTAATATATGAGTACCTTTAACTGTGAACAATATGTACTAGATAACTACGGGGAAGAGATAGTAGATATGTTCGTAGAAGAGTACGGTATAGGGGCTACATTATATCTATATAGCTTAACACAAGATGAGGTAGATGATATATTAGCCAAATACTAACTCCCTTTACAGGGATTTGAACCCCCGTGGGGATTTGAACACCCAGTTACCGGGAGTAAATACTAGTATGGTAAATCTAGAGCAACTCAAGAAACAACCACAAGAACATTTTATGGACTTTCGCGGCAGGAGATGGCAAGTAAAGGATGTCGTCAAGTACCTCGAAGAAGAACATAAACGTACCGATGAGCTACTAAAGAGGATAAGAGAGGATAAGAAGAAAACGGATATAAAATAATAGAATAGTAAAGCTGGGTAAATATATCCATATTCAACTTAGTTATTCCCTCCAATTTTTTCGCGAATTTTTTTCGCAATTTTTCTATATATTTGAAGTCGTGTCGATTTGAACCCCCGTGGGGATTTGAATACCCAGTTTTCTATAGAGCCCGGGTATGTTCGGCTATATACGCGACTTGCCGATATAGCCCGTTAGGATTCAGGAGCCCCAGGGGTTTGGCCTACGTGCCGGTGATCTGGAGTACTGGGAGTATACGGTGTGTTATTGTCTATAGTACCTAGAGTAAAGACGGTCATACCTAGTGTAATTATGGTTTAGGTGCCATATAGAATAGGTACGTTATGTACATACATAGTGATACGTAGAATATTGTTACTGTTATCTCTATGAATATGCTTAAATACACCCAAACCTTGCCAAGTAGTCGGGTGGTTCTTGAAATTAGCCTTTCCAAAAAGTATGTGTGTGGTGCGTAGTCTTCCATTTAATATAATATAGCGTACATTAAACGTTTGTGCAAGCTTATTAGTTGCTCCTATTATATCCAGTTTTATCGGGTTATATTCCAAAATCTATATCATTCAAGGGAGATATAGGTACTGTTGGATTGATCAAAGGATTATATATCTCCTTCTAGCTAGGTCCATATCCCCCCTTATAATAATATTGTAGTTTAAGTTCCTGTTGAAGTCAAGCTAAAAAGCTTCAAAAAGGGATTTTTTTGAGTTGACTTTATTCAATAAAGTCACCATAATGTATAGATAATAAAGAAACAATCACGTTTCATTATTATAATGTTCTATGAAAATTCATATTCAATATGTGTATAGAGATGATTCATTAGTAGGGGAACACGCTTCATTAGCTGGTTCTAATACCTGTGAGGTACAAATACCTTCGTGGAGTAGATCCAATATCATCAAAGCTTGTGGTAAGTTAGCTCTTTGGGGTCCAAATGAGATTAAACAAGCTTTAGATAAAGATAGTGATGAGTACTTCTACACCGAACTGGATTTAGGAGAGAGTGATAGAAATAACGCAATCTTTGCTGATTCTTATTTCGTAGCTAACTTCAGTATTGTTCAGGTTGATTAACATTTCAAAGGGATATATCTTAACGGTATATCCCTTTTTTATTGCACTTTGTTAATAAAGTTACCATTATATAAACAATGAATTATACAATACAAATTAAAACACGTGATTCCAATAACTGGAATGCGTTTAACATAAACACTACAAAGGATATTACTCCTAAACAAGTAAAAGAGTTAACAAAGGAGCAAGCTACAAAGCTAATGAATAAGCTTAAGAAGGAGTTTAACTCATTAGGTTGCTTATTTAGAATCCAGAAGATTTAAGCTTGCCTTTTAACGGAACTTAATCCATTATACTAATATGAAAATGATTAACTACGCAAGACTATCAGGCCTATTAGAGGGTACGATGGTATCAATACCAAACTTCGTTAACACTCCTGGGTTCAAGGTAACCAATCCGGAGGCATTTAAGAACTTTATGAAGCAGCTAATCAACGAAGCAGAGCTAAAGGCAGAAGTGATTCCTACGGGTATTCAAACCCCCGTTAAGATTCAAACACCCGGTGTTTGATAAAATAATCGGAAAAAAAGCTTGCATAAATCGGAACTTAATCCATAATAGATCTTATAAGTTAACAAAACTTAAACCTAAAAAAAACTAAAACTAAAATAATAAAATGAATACAGATACTAATACAAACATCAGTGCAACACAAACAGCCGAAGCAAAGGCTAAGCGTTCAGCTACCATCGCTACAAAGCGTGATGAGAAAGCAGCAGAACGTGGCTATACATTACCATTAGTCCTTACTTGTAAGGTTACCGGTAAGTCAGTAAAGTACACATCCGCTAGCTACATTGACAAGGTTATTGCAAAGCACGGATCATTAGAGGCTCTACAAAAGAACTACGTCAGCCGTGAAGGCCGTCGTAATACTAAAGCCTAACTAGTATAGCGTTTAGCCGATCGCTTAATAAATCGGCTACCAATTTCCCGCGCGGTCTTTCTTTATTTTTCAACCGCCGGTTTTATCATCACAGGACCCGGGTACGTGTTCAACGCTACGTTGCTCGGGTCCTCGTGTGTTTATACGCTTAGGTTAGCGGCTCCCTTATTAATTGGCAAGCTAAAAAGGATTAAAATAATATTATTTTTAACTTGTACTTTATAATAAAGTTCGCATAATAAAGTACTTTTTATAAATAAAAAAACGCTACGTAGCGTGTTAGAAAAAAGAGTGCGTGTTAAAAATAAAGCTTGAACGTTTGGGTTAAAGTACACATACTTGTCTTATGAATAAGGAACAAACATTACCGACGGTGGTTCGTTCGTCATCCACTCCATATGAAAGACTCTTGACAGCGGTGCATAATGAAACCAGATCAGTTATGTTCGAGGTAGGTATGTCATATGATGATACACTTGACCTGGTCTTAAATGGTATTAAAGATAATCTTACAACATTTAACAATAACATTAACAAATAAGCTTGACTTTAACCGTAACTTAAACAATAATAGAGGAACATTAGGAAAACATTATGAACAAAAACAAAAATTACTTCGCACTCACATTAAATGAGCTAGCTACGGTCGATCGTACCGGCCTTGATCAACCACACATTATCATTAAAGATGTTAATGATCGTCGTTGCTACCACAATTGGAAATCAAAGCTTGGTATCAACTTTGTCACGCGTATCGACCGTAAAGGTATTATTAGAGGATGGAAGCTCCAGAGTGTCAAGGTAAGGAAAGGCCGAGTACAGGCTGTAGTGGTAACACCACCACCGACAGCAGCTCCTGCTACACCAATCCGGTCTTCAGGTACCTGGACTGGGATTTGCGCCCAGTCTCGTAAGCTCCGTATAGCCAAGAAACAATTTACTGATTACATTTTCAGCAATCACTTCATTAAAGGTAACACCATTGATATGACTGTTAATGAGTTCTATCGTAACAATCAATGGTTACAGGAAGCTTCAAGACGTTACAAGGTACGTCTTACTCCAGCTCAGGTAGATAAAGATACCGTACGATATACAGTTTCCTAATCAATCACTTGATTAGGTTATTCATAATATAATCCTCAAGGAGGTGGGTAGGTCTTTTCTTTTATTTTCAGCCTACCCACCTGCCTTTTTGGATTAACCAAAACTAATTATAATTTATGTACTTAATAGATGATAGAGTATACCTAAAACCATTTGACCGGAACAGGTTCCAGAACCTGAACGGGATCATTAGAGATGTCTTGGAACTTTCTAATGGTGAAATGTTATATGATGTAGAAGTGGAAGGTTCTTCTAATGATAATCATCTCATACCAGCTGTATCAGAAGACCAGCTTGAATATAGAGGTGAATAAGGCTTGCACTTGACACAATAAGTTACCATTATTGTCTTATGAAAATAATGATAACCAAACCAACTAATACATTCCTAGCAGCTGAATACCCAACCTGGATTGACTTGAAGGTAGGGACTGTAATGGAGGTAAGGAAAGAAGGCCAGACAGGCTACCTGGTTGACCACCCAATTATTGAAGGTGATTGTGTGGTGCAGAAGTGTAATTGTATTGAAGTGAGAGATGAAGTAGAATGTTGTGTGACAATATAATTTTCATTCCAGGATAATTTTCATTCCAGGAAAGAACATTTTATCCAGGAAAGAATATAACATCCAGGAAAAGAAACATTCCAGGAAAAGAAAACATCCAGGAGAGAACATTATAGTTGCACTTTAACCATTAAGTTACCATTATATTCTTATGAAAAATAACAATAAAGTTTGCATTAAAGTTTGTGTTTGTAAGGTAGACAATAAAAGAGAGAAATTGTTAGAAAAGAACTATAGAGGTGTTTTCAAGTTGGAGAACTTACATAAATGGATGAGTAAAAATGATAAAATGATCAAACTGATTGGGAAAGAAGTGAAATGTAAATGGAATGAAGAAGAGATTAGATTTAAGAAGAAACTATATGGTTATGAAATGAGTAATGAAAACAGTTCTTATATAGTAAAGTTCTTTAATATGTATGAAGTAATAATGAGTATAGCTGGATAATAACAGTTGCACTTAATCAATAAAGTTACCATAATTGTATTATGAAAATGAAACAACTAAAACAAACCTACATTATCTTTACAGCAAGTGATACAGTATATTGCACAGCTGAGTCATATGACCTGGCTAATGAAATCATAGAAGCTGATGGCTTGGTAGATGCTGTCATTCAACAAGTCAATCACATTACCAATATTAAAGAAGGTAATCCTGTCACCATATCATATGAAAATACATCTACATATGATTGTACAACAGATAATGTAAATGATGTAAGACATAAAGACCATTACTAATATGATCAATAGATTTGACGAAAGCTTGATGCACCTTCACGACCAGCTATCAAGCATAACAGCCCACAATGTACCTGTATCACTTGTGAATACAATGGAGCAGCAAGTACTCTTAATCCAGGCCAGACAAGCATATGTTACCGGTCACAAGCAATCATATGAACTGATATTGAGAGAACTAATGGAACATATTCAATTAAAACTAACTGGAAAGAATTGAATTAAACAGTTGCACAACATTATTAAAGTACCCATTATAGTATTATGAACAAGAACATTAAAGATATGTCCCTAGAAGAGAAGTT
>Ga0208253_1000047_pt1 | contig 52733 bp, 60 predicted proteins | sample CryBogCBE10Oct08_FD_184573 | JGI IMG/M metagenome (GOLD analysis project Ga0208253, IMG submission 184573) | Freshwater microbial communities from Crystal Bog, Wisconsin, USA - CBE10Oct08 (SPAdes) | ecosystem: Environmental > Aquatic > Freshwater > Lake | place: Crystal Bog, Wisconsin, USA...
ACTTAGTACCACCGCTATGGAAAGGGTGGCCATGATGGGCAATTTTATCGTGATGTTTCATGATAGATCCTTAATTAACAGGCTTTTCCGCCACGTTTCATACCCAAGGGCTTAGCTGCACCCATTTTAGGTTCCATACCTTTAGTATGACCTTTCTTTTGGACGCCATGCTCACCGTGTTTGAGCTTACCGCCCATTTCAGCTTTGCCCATCTTAGCAGTAGTAATACCGCTTTTCTCAGCAATGCCGTGCTTACCAGTGGTCATGCCACCAGAAGCCATTTTTTTAACGTGGCCGCCGTGTTTCATCGCCTCTTTCAAGTGATGATGAGCCATTTTCATATGATGCGAGTGCATTTCGTGTTTTTCCATGATTCCACCTTTTTTCATTAAAGCCATTTTGCCGTGTTTGGTCTCAGGCTTGTTGACACGTTGAAGATCAGCTCTGTCACCAGAGCCCTTACCAAATTTCAGCCCCTTGCTGGCCTCGCTGAAATCCTGTCCAACAGACTGGGGAACCCCAACCTGTTTTGCGAATGCAGGGTTATGAGCCACCGCATCCATAAAATTTTTCTGTTTCAAACTAACTGCTGGCATGTTGATTCTCCATCAGTCTGTCAATCTTTGCTTCCAGCCTGTCTAACCGATCCAGCACTCTGTTGATATCGGCATGGACTTCTGCTTTTGTCACATACTCTTTGGCCATCTCTTCCCGTGTCCGGTTTACCAAAATAGTTACGCGTTGCAATTCTGCTGATTTCTCTCTCAACACCCAGCCTAAAAGCGCGACAAGTAAGGAGAGAACTGCATTCCATACTGGTGTGTCCATCAGACATTCTTTCCTTTGGTCAACCCACGCACAGCGCAACCATCAGCACATTTCCATACACGCAAGCTTTTGTTAATCCGGCTGTTTGGGTCGTGGGCAGTTTTTGAGGAAGTTAATTTCTTCTTCATGCCCTCCATCCGAGCACAAAAACTTTTCTTCCTTGATCCGCCCTCGGGTTGGGGAGCTTTTAAATTCATCCCCTCCTTCTTTGCCGAAGCACGACCCTTGGCGTTTAGACCACCATTCGGATTCTTCCCTTCTTTGCGCTGCCATGCTGGTGACTTAGCCATGATTAGGTGTTCCCAGAATCTACGTTAAAGATCTGATAACCTTCAACCACAATACCAGCAGCTACGGTTCCTGTACTTGCTTTCAATTGCCATTGAATATCAGTCCTTGGGCCAAACTTGAATGGGATTGTTTTGGTCACAATGAAGTTATTGATGAATGGCTCTTGCAAAACACTTAATTGAACACCGGTTGCATTGTTGTACGCCACAGCTTGATAAGTCAAAGTTGTAGACGATGTGTATGCGTTATTGGTGTTGATGGTGATTTGCGTAAAGTCATATTCTGAGTTGTTGGGCACAGAATAAACAGCCATTTGACTTTTGCCAATACCTGCATTGATATAAGCGTACACACTGCTATTTGAAGCAGTGGCGGTGATCTGGCCTACGTTTGTTTTTTGACCAGAACCGGGAGTGGTTAGTGTCAATCCATTGATGCGTAAATACTTGCCAACGGTTGTACCACTTGGTGTTGAAGTTGTCATAAGCACTTGCTCAGACAATACGTTGTAGTTTGCGTCCAGTCCAGTCACCAACACCACTGCATTTTGATCTGATGCAGAAGCGCTAGCAATTGTGAATGTGGAAGCAGTTGTTAGGTATGCAGGATATGCAGAAGTTACTTCCCAAATTGGGATAAAACTTGTACCGATAGAGGGCTGGTAACCAAAAATGTTAACGCCACTATGAAACCCAATTTGCCCACGGGCAACTTGCAACTCAAAAGGCTCATACCTTCCTTGTTGCGTAATCGATTTAGCCTTTGGTGTAGCCATGAATAATCTCCTTAAAGGTTAAAGATAGGGGCCGAAGCCCCTAGAGATTAATCAAAGTTACCGTAAGGGTAAGTTGTGGTTGTACCGATGTTTCCGTCAGCCTGTGTATAACGCACAGTCAAGTACAAAGTACCAGTCGTAGGAGCAGGAGTACCTGTACCTGTAATCACCAAAGTCATCACAACTTGTGAGAATGTAGCTGGCTCAATTGTACCTGTGGGGTTAGTAAAGTCAGCGGTAGTTGCTTGGATGTTGGTCAACTGTGTACCAGTAAAGGTTGTAGAGTAACGACCTGCCACCAACACGTTTGTTGTAGCAGTCAAAGTTACTGAACCGTACTGAGTACCGTTGAATTGATTACCAATGTTTACCACGCCAGCAGTGATTGTAGAACCACCTGTAATACCTGTACCGATATCAACTAAAAAGTCGTTGATCTGTGAACCTGTGGGCAAATAAAACACTGCGCCACGATACACAGTGGTAGCGGCATCAGCAGTGATTGTTGCGGCTGTAGGAGGATATACAGAACTAGAGTTTGTATAAACAACAGCGTTTACGTTAGGAATCAAATTACCATTGACAAACTGACCATTACCACCAGGGTAACCAGCAGTACCATTTCCGCCAGTATTGGCGAAGTTCATGTCAATGTTTTGAGCGAGGTCGGTATAACCTACGTTACGAATTGGGCCAAAGCGTTGATCGCCCGATAGGATTGGGCCAGAGAATGTGGAACGAGCCATGATAATTCCTTATGCAAAAGTCTCTTGTTAATCGTTGCATCGTGACCCCTGGGCGGGCTGGCAACAAGAGAAAAATCCCAGACAAGTGGCAATATACACTATTCTTTGGGTGTGTCAAGAAGTTTATTGGACTTTTTTAAGTTTTCTTCCTGAGTGATTACACGGAGATTCCAAGGCACATGAAGGCCACAAACATCTTCACCCCGCAAAGGAATAATATGGTCAACGACATATTGTTCCCCAGTTGTTTTAGACATGGTTATGGCAATTTTATAAAGCTCACGAATTTCTGCTTTTTCTTTTTTGGTCAACCATTTGGGTGTAGCATTTCTATGTTTACGTCTGCGTGCTTTTGTATCGGCTCGTACCCATGTTGTATTACGTTCCTTCCACGCTTTTTGATACACACGTTTAACTTCTATTGGCCGTGTTTTTGCGGCGTCAATTACTTGCTCTTTGTGTTCTACATACCATTCATTCTTTTTGTCTTTCACATCTTCACGCTGGTTATATTGCCTAAAGTATTCTGCGCGAGTTTCATTTCCTTTAGCCCATTCAACCTTTAAACATTCAACACACGCTCCTTTGGTTTTGCGTAATGCTATGTGCCCATGTTTGCAAGGTATTCCTGTAAAGTAGTGAGTTGCACCTATACGTTTAGCTTCTTCTCTTGTTGTTGGGTATTCCATTTATTACTCCTGTGACTTAGTTACAGGTAATAATAGCATAAGTTTTAGAAAAAGAAAAGGGGCCTCAAAAGGCCCCAAAAAGTATTAAAAGTAATACTTTATTAGAAAGAACCTGAAGAACCCCAGATTCCAAGTGGATCAGACCATCCAAAAGAGTAACGCTCGCGAGCTTTATAACGTACGTTACCTGTATCGAAGTCTCCATCCATTGACTGGCTCAAAGGTGTGCGCTCAAAGTGCTTCATACCATTTGGAACGTCAGTGGTTAGGAACCAAGCGTTGGGATCTGTCAAGAAGTGATTGACAGTGTAGCCCTCTGGGATTGCGCCCATTTGCTTGATTGCATTGATATCGTTATTTGTGGTAGCGACACGAAGTTCGGTATCCAACAAACGTTTTGCAACGAACATCAATGATGGAGGAATGATCATCTTCTTGGGTCTAGCAGCGATCAAGAGGCCACGCTCGTCTGTCCAAGCAGCGATCTGAATAACGGCGGCTTCCAAAGAAGTCTCGTTCAAATCAACTTGGGTTGTAGGAGTGTTGGCATTAGTGCCACCGTTCACCAATGGGTGAGCAGAGTTAAACAAAGAGACACCATCACCACCAATATAGCTAGAGTTGAAGCCGTTGTTAACAACAGCAGCAGCTTTCACTTGTTTGGTGTAAGCCATACCGCGAGCAAGAGCTTTGGTGTAACGGCCAGACAAGCTGTCGTACAAGTTATCTTCAATCGCCTCTTCGGTGATTGAAAAACCCAAAGCAATGGTTTCGTGGTTATAGCGAGTTGTCCATGCTTCTTGAGCATTGTCATAAGCGATGGCTGTGCCCTCGTTTTTGACTGGTGCTGCTGAGAAGCCAGACAATTTAGTCTCTTCCTCGAACGAACGCTCAGAGGTCTCTGTTTCGTAGATCTCTTTGTGTTCTTCACCATAACGTGCATACTCTAAACCGAACAAAGCGTTCAAGCCTGGGAGCAGCTCTTTCAATAGTTGTGCGCGTGAAATAGCCATTTGTTAGCTCCTTAATTAAACGCCAGTAGCATTGAAGTAACTGTGGAAACCAAAGTTCCAAGTCACCAATACTTCGGGATAGCCAGTGAATGTAAACGCAGTAGCGGTAGACTGAGCAGTAGAAACTGCGCGGTTAATCGTCACTGTTGTACCGTTTACGGTGGTAACGTAGGTATTTGAACCTGCGTTAATGCCTGGGCCAGAAATAACCATACCTGGGTAGATTGCACTGTTAGATGCAGACAATGTGATTGTCGTAGAGCTAGAAGTAGCATTCTGAACCACGCTGATTGCTGTGTCAGGCACAACACCCACGCAACGGAAGGGAGCACCGCCAGTTGCAGGAGTAACAGATGAAGTGGTTGTAGCAGAAGCTGACAACGCAACACCACCTAGTGAGTCACCAGTAGTAGTGCTTCCGCCTGGGCCTGAGTAGAACATATTAGCGCCAACATATGCTGGGTTAGCGTATAGAACCGTTTGGCTTTGTGCAGAACCGCCGTTAACAACGACAGCTTTGAACACAGCTTGAGGATCATCCACAACGTAAGCAATAGCATCGGGAGCAGTTGTGCTAGCTTGCCAATATTGGAAACGGTTTTTGCCGTAAATTGGGCCGCCAGTAGTAGAGTACTCACAACCAACAAACACACCAATAGTTCCAGCTTGGGCTGAAGTAGAGTTGTATGCAAGTTGTGTAGGTGTAACACAGCCAATATTATTGCCTGTGCCAATATCAACAACGTCACCGTTGAAGATTGAAGTGCTATAACCATTTAAGATGGGGAACATGCGGGTTGAACCAGCATATACTCGGCCACCAATCAGGTTATACGGTTTCAGCCCGTAAGGGGCTGGAATAAGCGGATAAGCCATGTTGTTTCCTTAAAATTTAAGAACCAGAACCAAAACTAACCCTGCTTTCTCTCTGTCTAAAGAGAGGCATGCGAGGATCACTTTCGCGCATGAATTGATTGTCGACTGAATCCACCTGTGCTTGGTTTTGTTTGCCGTAGTATTCGGCGCGCTGAACCAAAAACTCAGTAGGAATTCTGCACAACAACAATCCGCCAATCTCAATATTGCCTTTGAATTGGCCGTCTTGAGTGGCATGTACCATCATCTCAGGATACTCTTCTGCTTTGCAGGGTTCATATCCTTCGCGCAATTTAGAAGAAATATTAGCGGGATCGGATTGACCCATCATACTAATACGGATATAACGATGCTTCCAACCTGGACGCTCATCGGGCATTGGGAGAGTCTCGGGGGCGCGCCACTGTTGTGGGCGTTGTGTTGTTGCACGAGTCTCTAATTCGCGAGCCATTCTATTTTGTGACATGTTATTTCCTCATTTCTTCTGCTACTTTACGAGCATAGAGTTCCAATGGAACACCTAGCTTCTTTGCTAATTGAACCTGTGTTGCATTAAGCACGATTTTCTTGGGTGCAGTGCTACGCGTCGCAGGGGCAACTACATTTGCTTTTTGGCGCTGAGATTCAGGTGCATCAGCGGATTCCACAGCAGCAAATTTTTCTGGGAATACTTGACGAAGCCTACTGTTGAGCCTTGTGTAGTACTCATCAGAATTGGGATCGATTCCGTCTTCTATGACCATTTTTTCGTGCAACGTAAGCGCATAGCCAGTCATCTCTCGGTCTTTCCCATACCATGGGTTGGATTGAAACCAACGTTCTGCTTTGGGGTCAACCTTCGGCGCTTGCGTGAGTTGAGTAGTTTGTACTACGTTCTTGTCGTCTTGTAAAGGGGTATGCTTAAAATTATTAACTTTATCAGCACGGATTGTTGCTGCAGTGAGATCTTTCTGCGCTTTGATCATGGCATCAGGGTCACCCGACTCATAAGCTGCGCGGTATGATCTCTCTGCGGCTTCCACTTCACTCAGAACAACTCTTTTAGCTTGCTCAAGTAATACTTCTTGATTAGTATTAAGCGAACCTTTGAGCTTTTTGTTTTCTTCAACAACAGCTTGCGCTAGTCGAAGAGCTTCTTCTTTTTCACGGAACGCGGCCTCTTTGGCGCGACGCTCGTCGTGGTATCCCTTGCCCAACTTGGCTAGTCTATCCTTCAGACGTTTGTCTGTGTATTTTTCTAGCTCATCGTCGGTAACATCAGCAGGGGGCTCAGCCATGGGCGTGATATTTCTATCATCCTCTGGCGTATCATCCACCACCTCAATCTCGGGTTTGTCTTCTTCAGCGGCAACAACTTTGCCACCTTTGCGAGACTGTTTATCTTCCACCTCGTCTGGAAACTCGAATTCAACTTTTTCAAAATCAGCCATGGTCTACTCCTTATGTTGCGCGGGAAATGCCACGGGGATCTTGAACCACAGCTTCAACAGAGTCATCATTGATGATCCTGAATTCTTTACCGTGAATCTTTAATCTTGTGCCCGTGTTGGGTCTAACAATCACAAAGTCCCCGACCTTACAAGAAGGCCCACTGGGAAAACGTGTTGCATCTTTATAGGCATCAGGGCCTAGTTTCACAACAAATAGTACTGGAGACAGCACTTCTTCATAGTGAATAGTTGTGCCTGACTTAATCAACCCACTCTCATATTTTTCATCAATCTCTGGTAAGACTGTGAGAATCTGAAAACGCACAGGATCAGGCAATTGTTTTGCCTTCTCATCAGCCGTTGCGGGAAGTACAGTCGCGGTGGCACCGTCTTGGCTTACGAGTAGTTCACTCATTATTTTCCTTCTTTACTTTTTCTTCGAGGTCTTCAAGGTGGGAGTTGGCTCGGCTAAGACCCCGAATAAATCCGACCAACTCACGATACTCTGCCCAATCTTTGGCCCCGCCACTCACTAGCGGTTTCATGGCCATGTCGATTAAATCTTGGTTCTGCTTTTTTAAATACTCAATCTCTGTCATTCAGTCGCTCCTGGTTCTGGCTTGTTCTCAGCCGCTTGCTTGGCCAAGTCCATCTGCAACCTAGCTTTCTGTGCAGTGGCTAACAAGTCAGTCAAATGTTTCTGTTTGGTCTGCACTTGCTTTTGGTTTTGGTTGCGCGAATTCAAAGCCAACTCCTGTTGCTTTGTTTGTGCACTATGTGCTAACTCCTGCTGCTGAGTCTGCTCGTTGTGCATCATCTGCTGCTGGTGCTGTTGTTGAGCTTGTTGCATCTGCTGCTGAGCCTGCTGCATCTCCATGGCGTGGCGTTGCGCCATCATCTCTGGAGTCTCGCCTAACTTGCTCTGAAGTTCTTGCGCTTTCAACTGCAACTCCTGCTGTTTAATCTGCAGCTCGCCTTGAACCTTTTGCTGACTGATCTGAACTTCTTGTTGCTTGATTTGCAACTCAGCTTGCTGCATCTGGATGAGCGGGTCTTGCGCTTGTTGCAAGGCTTGTTGCTGCGCAGTTTTCTGCTGATTAAGTTGTAACAACTGTGTGCTAGCTTGTGCAACCAACTGAGACAATTGAACCTCAACTTGCTCTGGCATATCTTCATCAGGTGGTGGCAACAACACACCCAACTGCTCTTGCAATTTCTGTCTATACAAAAACGCAAGATGCTGCGCAATATGGGCATTTACTGCCGCAGACATCTGCTGAGCCATCGGGTTCTGCCCAATTTGCTGAGCAATCATTGGGTCTTGCAAGAACGTTGTGTGCACTGCAATGTGCGCATCGTGATCCTGATAGATAAACGCTTTAGTCGGCGAGCCATTCAAGAACGCCATGTTCTCTGATACTGGGTCACGCGGTTTTTGATCCTCGTCAATCGGCACGAGCTTCTCTGCGTTCGGAACACCCAAGACATCAATCATCTGTCTGTGCAACTGCGCCAAGTTATAAATCTGCGGAGCCTGCGCCGACATCTGCATCACAGCTTGGTATTGCATGATGCGTTGAGCCATCGTCGATGTATTGGGATCGCTAACGGGTATGACATCCACCATGTCATAGTCTTCCCTCTTAGCACTCTTCTTGGCCATGACTGGCTCATAGTCATAAGAGCTTGGGGTGTGATCTCTTATGATTTCTTTGAGTAACTTAAACTCTTCCTTCATCGAGTTGTGCACGCGAGCTTGCACAGCGCCCATCACTTTGAGTTGCCTCTCCAACAGCGCCAGTGTTGTACCCACAGGAGCTTGGCTCGACATGTCGCTGACCTTCATGTCGGCGATCGATCCCAATCTTCTAGCTTCGTCGGTGATTTGATTCAAAAGAGCCAACAAAACTTGTGACGGCTCCTTATAGGGAAGCGTCATGATGTTGTCTTTGATCGCGCCGCTTGGCACATCAACATCCCTGAACTCTCCTGGGGCGATTGGTGTATCGTCACCCTTGACACGCAAGCCGCGAGATTTTAGCCCACCTGGTAGGTTAGATAAAGTTCCCGCGTCAACAAGCTGTCTAATGATCGATGTGCCCGCACGCGCGTAGCCACCAATGATATGAATCAAACCCATACCATAAGCACCGAACCCAGGAATATAACAATAGTCTACAAAGTGATTTCTCTTTTGCTTAAACTCTGTTTTCTTTTCTTCATTCCAATTCTCATAGATTGACAAAACTTTATTTGTCCCTCTGTCGATCGAGATAATGTAAGGCTCTGCAACCTCAACATCTTTTTCTCGCTCAGACTTATCAAGCAGCCAATCAATCTGCACTTCATAAATCTGATAACGATCATCATCGGTCAGTGAGTAGCCTTCGTCTTCGGCTTTTTTCTTTTCGATATCTGTGTAAAGTTGTTGTGGCTCGCCTAGTTCTATCTCTCTATAAAAACCTGCGGCTTGTAACTTCTTAATTTCATTTTTGGTCTTACGCATCATGTGAGTGACACGCTCTGCGTTCCTCACACCACTCGTACCATGAGGAATGATTACATCTTCTGCAGGTACAAACATCGACACCTGCCGACCAAGCCCTGGATCAAAATAAATTTTCTTGAACGCCGATCCCGCAAGCCCCAAATTAAAGAGCATCTTCTCATGCTCCATCCTATACTCGGGCATCACCTCAGTCAGCTCATAGTTCATGTCTTCTTGGACACGTCTAGCAGCTTCTTGTTTCACCTTATCAATAGCGCCAATGATCTCAGTCTTGACTGGGCCCGCTGGAGGAAACGTTTCCATGATAGATTCAGCCTGGAACCTAATCGCAGCTTCTGTTAAGACAGTGCTATAAACTCCACAAGCTCCATTCCAAGGCTCAGTGCGCTCTTCATACTTCATCCCAAGCACTTCTAGACCCTTAACATAGGTCTCAACCCAGTCTTTTCTGGACGAAATATCGGCTTCAATGAGCCCAACAATCTCGCCCGCCATGCTCTGTAATTCGCTTTCAGACATGTCTTCGGCAAGATTTTTGCTCCTTTTTGGCCCTTTTTCGGGTATTAAAGTGATCTCAACTGACCCATCTGCCATGTGTACAGCGTCAGGATTCTCTATTTCTATCTCCAAATCGGAGTCATCGCCAGGGTTTTGACCCATTAAACTGGGCATTCCCTGGGAATAAAGCGCTTTATCTACGTTGGTTGCCATGATTTATCCTTAAATTAACTTGCTGTTGCCCTTGATGGGCTTGTCTACTAAGCCGCCACGCTTGAAAACCTGGTTTCCCATGACGTCTACAGCGGGTTGATTTGAATTATCAGGCGAATTTGCTTGGTCTGTTGGTTGTTTTACGTCAGGTGTTGTCAAATCTACGGCAGGTTTAGATGGATCCACGTTGGGTGTATTGGCTTCTAGCTGATCGTTGTAGTGATCGGCAATAAAGTCCAACATCTCTTGGTTCTTTGGATGCGTAGCAGCGTAGCTTTCTGCGTTGGAGTCCGCCGCGTATTTCCTGGCTTTGGGGCCCGCGCCATTCCACACCTCTAAAAATTGTTTTTTGCGTCTACCTGCTGTCTCTGATTTACCATAAATAGCAGCGGCAAACTTAGCGGCGTCGTCGTCGTGCCCGTTGCCAACCAAGTTCTTGTATATCTCAACTTGCTTTTTATTAGCAACATCCATGGCGTTGTAGTTTGTGCCGAAATCATCCCGACCTTCGTGCAGCGCCATGTTTGTTAATTGTTCTGGAGTTAATTTAGGCACGCCAAAATGTGTGCCAGCCGCCGCGGCTCTCACAAAAGTCTCCATGGTGGGCGCATGAAACTTCGTAGGCAGGGTTTCCATCCTGTCTTTTGCACCAAACTTATTCTGCGGGTTTGCTCTATACCCCTGTATAAATTTAGCCTGCCCAGATGAGATGGGAATCGGGGTTGGTGTAACGGGCGCTATATCCTCTGGGTCAACAGCATCCACCATAGGTTTCAACAGAGGTATCGAAGCCAATAAATCTCGTAAGCCAGCCATATCCTGTCCTAGTAGAAGACCGCGTTGCGGCGTTTAAAGTATTGTTGTTCTTCAGGCTCATCAATTGGCAGCCTCAAAAACCCACCTTGTCGGAACCGCATCAGCGCTAAAGTCGTTGCATCAACCAAGTCATCGTGTTCCCCAGATGGGAAAGCAGCTATTTCGTCAACCAATTCTTCAGCCCAGCGTGTTCGTGGCAGATAAACTTTGCCAGACGCAATGATATCCGACACTGAGTTCAAGCGGGCAATTTTGTCTTGGCCCCTACTGGGCGTATATTCCTGCACGGGAATACCCATGGCGCGCAACTCATAGATCAACGGAGCACCTGTGGCTTTCTTTTCCACGAGTAGCCCATCAGGTTCCCACTCGTTGTACTCCGCCAGCACATCTTTCTTTAACTCTACCCACTCAACACGCTTCTTATAAGTATTAAGTAATATGATATGTGGCTTACTTCTGTCTTCATCTTTATAGAATATCCCCCACGTCGTGCCCGCTGAATAGTCAGCACGCTGGTTCTTTTCAAATGCAGTATCCCATGTCTGCAAAATGTAATCGCAAGGAGGCGGCACTTCATCTTCCCACCACTGCCACCAATCCCGTTTAACAATCGCACTCTCATTACCCACTGGGTTTTGCTGATACTGTGCTTGCCACTTACTATTTGGCAACTCATCTCTCAGAGCTTCCAATTCAGGCAGTGACCAAAACTCTGGCCATACGGGTTTACCCGAAGGCATAATGGCAGGAAACTCAATCACCTCCCATTGTTCTCCGCCACGGGCGGCGGCAGCTTTGAGCACTTGCCCTGTCAAATCCCGCATCGCCCAGCGCGTCATCACAATCACAATAGCTCCGCCTGGTTGTAGACGTTGACGCGGGCCAGACGTATACCACTCGTACACTTTATCAAAGACATCTGGGTTACTCGCAGCCAGCGCGGCTTCTTGTTCAGAGTGCGGATCGTCAATGATCAAAAGGTTTGCACCCTTACCTGTAACTGTACCGCCAACACCAATAGCAAAATAATCACCACCCTTGGAAGTGTTCCAGCGGCCCGCTGCTTTGGAATCTTGCTGTAATTGCAAATTGGGAAATATTCCTTTGTAGACTTCTGAGTCAACTAGGTTCCTAACTTTCCTACCGAATCCAACTGCCAGCTCTCCAGTATTGGAGGATTGGATAACTTTTTTATGGGGGAATCTACCCAGAAACCAAGCAGGGAGCAAGTAAGAAGCGAATTCTGACTTAGTATGTCGCGGAGGCATATTAATAATAAGCCTTTTAGTTTCTCCATTCGCGACCCTTTCAAAAGCCTTCGCCATGATTTTGTGGTGTCGCCCAGATATAAACTCTGGCCAGACTTGATGCACAAAACCCATAAACGTATTTTGCGCAAGCTCTTTCTCCATCATCTTCTCACGATGCTCTAGATCGCGGAGGATTTGTTCTTTCTTAGATTGGGGCAGTTTGTCTAGCTGCGCTAAGAGCAGCTTAAATTCAGGATCAAGGGTTTCTACCAATTGATCATCCCTCATAGGAATTTTCCTCTGAAGGTTTATTTTCAATAACTAGGGTTTCCTCTAATTCCTCTTTAACATCTAGATCAATGGTGGTGACCTCTTGGGCATGCAGTCTCATCATCTTTCTGATCTTATCCTTGATGGCGTTGTCTATATCATTGACCGAGTTATACGTCACAGTAATTTCAGTCTTCTCAGTGAATAAGCCAACGTCGGATACTTTACCCAATAGCTCAGTTGCCTTGATCTCAATCCGTGGGTCACCGCACATTGTTAGATCAAGCAGTTTATTAATAGTCACTTGGCGTAGCTCGGCGGCATCAGCGACTATCTGGCTGTTGTACTCCTGCAGCATGGAACCAATTCGTTCGGCGACAGAACGTTTCTCTAGCTCTCGGGGATTAGCAGATGGTTTTGGTTCTTTTCGTTTCTTTGGCTTCTCGGCCATCGCATCTTCGTATTGTTGCTTAGCCAGCGTTGCGAAGTCCTCAAATACTTTGTCCGCTTCTTGCTGGGCAGTGGGATCTGTTTCTATTGTGGTGCCTTCTAGTTCACCGCCCTCCAATTCGCTGAGCCCGCGTAGCAGCGCCGCCGTGTTGGCAGCGATCTGCATATTTTCACGAAGAGTAGAAGCAACCTCTGGCGCTGCAGAAGTTGGATATGGAACCGTATGTTCGGGGTGAAGAGGTATAGCCATGGAGGAAAGTGGGCACTCCAAAAAAGATGTTTGCATTGTAGCAGCATGGAACCAAAAAATGCAAGGGGGGTGTTTTTGGTAGTACCTTTTTAGTGACGGGGGGTGTTTTTTAAAATTTGCTGATCAATTGTACGGAATACTGTGTATGTGTGCGGGGTGTACCTTTCCCGCAGTTTGGGGGGTGCCCAGGTAGTGGGGGTCGCCGTGTCCCCGAATTTTTTTCTCTATCGTCAAAGGTCTAGTCGGAGAAGATCGTTTTTATTTTCGAGGTTTAGTCGGAGAAGATCGTTTTTATTTTCGAGGTTTAGTCGGAGAAAAGCGAAATTTTTTTTCTGGTGCTTTGTTACCCTGTGTGGAATTTTCCCCTGCTTTCTGTGGTTATGTCATACTAAACACATGGGGAAATTGATTGCTTCCCCGTCGGAAACATCGACACAATGTCGATTGTTCCGTGAGCGTTTTGCTCGTTCCTTTATTTGGAGAATTAATCATGACTAAAAATCAAAACCCTGTTGCATCGGCTACGGCTGTTGTTGTTCAAACCATTGCGGGCAAACCTGCTATCGAGTTGCAAGATACGATCTTCACTATCGGTGAAGAATCGTTGATCGCTGAAAAGAAAATGTCTGAGGGCAAGCAAGCTCTCGATGTGCTCGATGCGAACCTCAACGATATCATCAAGGGCTTGCCTTACGCTGAGTTCATGCTTGTTCGTGACTTCTACAAAGCGGGCGTGATCGACAAAGGCGTGAGCGACGATGGTGCTCAGAAACAATGGGAGCGCGCGGTCAATCGTTGCGTGTCGACTTTTAATTTCATTAAGCCCAAGTCGCAAAGCGCCGACGCGTTGCGCAAAGCTGAAGCGAAGAAGAAGAAAATCGAAGAGCTCGCAAAGTTTGACGATGAGAAAATCGAAGAGAAAAAAGCTGAGCTCATTGCGCAGGGTACTGTGCAAGCGTTAAAGCAAGCGCAAGTTATCGCTCAGGAAATCGAGCGCCGTAACTCTGATGTACTTGAAGCTGAGAAGGCTCGCCGTAAAGAGCAAGCCGAAGCTATCATCAAGCGTATTCGTGAGTTAGTCAAGGCGGGCACGCCTGATGCTGATGATATCTTGTTTCAGTTGCACGCTATCGCGTCTGTTTATTAATTAACCTTTGGGAAATGTCGACACTTGTCGATGTTTCCCTTTTCTTTATTTGGAATTTATTATGTTTGATTTTAATTCTTTTATGGCGCTCCTTATATTGGCGTGCGGGTTTGTTTTGTTTCTTTGGGCGTTGCTCATTATTTTGGAGGACTTAATGAAATAGTTTGCGCTGAGTAAACTCGCGCCCGCCTCGGACTTCGGTTCGGGGCGGGCATTTTTTTTTGGCCCGCTTTTTGCTTGGCCGTTCCGCGCCCTCGCGTGTCGCGCGCGACACCAGTTCCCGTGAAGTAACGTGATAGCTCGTTGCCCAGCGGGCGATGCTTAGCGTGGAGTTTCCCCGCATTCCCTGATTCTATGTTACCAGTTCCCGAAGCAACGGCCTAGCCCGCGATGCGGAACAATCGACACGTTGTCGTTTTTTCCCAGCCGTGCTCGCGAAGAGTGCTCGGCTAGTGCAACCGTAGTTAAGCATCAACCTATTCTACAAAATGGATTACGAATGAACGGACTAGCTCAGCGCGGGCCCAGCTAGCTTCGCGGAGGGGTATGCACAGAGGGAAAACCCCGTCTGAACGGCCTAGCATATATCGTACCAATAATACATAACGTATCGCTCAAAACGTATATAACGGAGTTTTGAATCTCCCCAGCAACGTTATGCTCATTTAATGTTATTCTTTTACTAGATCATATGCAGAGGCTCAAATTCTCTAAGTCCTTGTTATATATATATATTTTAATAAAAATAATAATAATAGAGTAAAAAATATCAAATATCATAGCCTTTTTTTAGGAATTATGAAGCCCCAAATTTGTCTCCACCCAAACACAGAAAAAGTTGAGAATCAGGTGTTTTGACGAAAAATGTTTTTCTTAACCCTTTCATAATTCCGAAAAGTGGTCAATGGTATTTATTATTTATTATCTAAAAATAACAAAAATCTATGTATTTCGGGGTAAACCTGTTGACAAACGTAATATACAAAGATAACATATCTAAGCCATAACGTTGTTGAACACCCCCAAAACTACCCCCAAAAAGGGTGGTGTTGGCCACGCGCAACAGTCATTTTACCCACCAACTAGGAGAAACCCTAATGAGAACCGCGAAGTACACCAATGCCGATACCTTGCTCGACAACTGCACCATTCATGCCGACACTTGTTGTTGGACATGGCCCGAAGCCAACTTGCCGATCCCGCAGATCAGCCCTACCGCCCCGATGGCGAAGTTGATGGGTACAAACTCCGTTACCCGTATTCTTTTCTGCATACTCCGACACCCGCCCGCATGCCGACGTCTGGTGTCCCGTTGCTCCACACCATTCTGTGTTAACCCCTACCATCACGCAGAATCCTATAAGGTGTTACGCAAACGCAAACAAATCGAATCCTTGGGTTTGCCTTTTGATACCCCAATCAAAGACACAATTGACCGAAGCGTTTATCCTGACGATGATGTGCTTAGATCACTAGTGTTTAAAAACCCAGTATATGTTAAAGCGTTGGGCGAAGCCGCGATGCGGGCAGGGACACATGGCAACATGATTAGTAGGAGCGCAACTGCGCCTCGCCCCAAAATAAAGATAGCTATAAAGCGCAATATCGAGAAGCCCGTTCAGCGCGAGCTAAGCGAAGAGGACAAAAAGCTAGCCGAGATGGATATAGATCAGATATTCGACGCCGTGATGATGAAGAAAAAACGAAAAATGATTGAAGACTGGGATGACAGCTATTCCACCCCTAAAAACGGCGCAGGTGCTTAAAACCCGACCAAGGACTTGACAAAGTCTAGTTTTTGTGGTATACTCTACTATGTAGAGTAAAAACTACAGGGTTATTCATGCGCAACACAACAACAATCGGAATAGTCGACACCATGTCGATTATTCCCTTCCAAAGGAAAACAAAATGGGAACACCTTACTACCACACCGCCGAGTCTGTGTTTGAAACAATCAAACGCTACAAAGATCTTCATGGGTTCGAGACCATCGAAGAAGCAATCGAGGACATGGCATCTTGCTATGACGACTTGGATGCTGAAGACAAGAGTGCATACGATTACACGAGTAATTAATATGAAGTTCCTATTATCACGCAATTCTAAAGAATCAGATGACGATGAAGGCAGCAGCGCGTCCTCGTCACTTACCCCATTTCATCCCTGCACACGATGCGGAGATGATGTCCCCGCACAGCGTTGGTACAAAATATCAAAGCTGTGCTTATTCTGCGGTGAAGAAGCCGCAGTTCTTGAACGTGCCTCTTGGTGCGTTGTTCAACCCTACAACAAAGGGCCTTATATGCTAGTGACTGTAAGTTCTGCACCGCAGACGCTCATGGACACGAACCAAAAGGCAACGCGTTCGTAGTATCGGAATCTTCGACACGGTGTCGATTATTCTTTTTTATCTCAATCTTTAATTGGAAAATAAAATGTCAGAAATCAAATTCTCTCGTCGCGTCAACTTCGCAGAAGCGGTTGACATCATACTCAACTCTGGTAACAACTCAGTTCACCTTACTGGCGAGCCAGGCGTTGGCAAGACTGCAATCCAAGACGTCATCGTCGAGCGCACAGGCTTTCACAAAGTCTACATCGACGGGCCAAACACCGACGTAGGCCAAGCGGGCATGCCGATCCCCAATCACACGACTCGCACCTTGGACTTCTACCCTGCGGAAAACTTTAAGTTGCATCTCAACGAGCCATGCGTAATCATGATCGACGAGTGGACTAAGACCGACGACTATGTGCGCAACACTTTGCATCCCCTCTTGCATGAGCGTCGCATGAGTGATCGTTATCTGCATCCTAAGTCAATTGTCTTCACTACTGGTAACAACGACGGCGATGGCGTCGGTGACTCAGCCAAGGCGCATACTCGCAATCGTCAGACATGGCTCACCTACATGAAGCCCACCGCAGAAGAGTGGCTCAAATGGGCTATCAATAACGGAGTAGCAGAAGAGTTACTTGCATGGGTTACTGAGTATCCTCATTGCCTAGCATCCTACATAGATGGCGGGCAGAAAGAAAACCCTTACATCTTCAACCCATCGGATGCGTCGCAGATTGCGTTCGTGTCGCCTCGCTCTTTATTCAAGGCGTCGCATTGGGTCAAACGTCGTGACGTGATAACAGAGAACGCATTGATTGCGTGTCTCGACGGCACTCTTGGCTTTGCCGCATCGCGGGATCTGCAAGCCTATATCTCCATGGCTGATCAGCTACCTACGCGTGAGGCGATATCCAATAATCCTGAAACTGCTTTGATTCCAACGAGTCCTGCGGCTCTTTGTATCTTAGCTTTCAAGATCGTAACTGCATCCACCCGTGAAACATTCGGTACTTGGATGAAATACATACGTCGCATGCCCAAGGAAACGCAAGCGGTGTTCGTCAATACTTTGCTCGAAGATCAAAGTAAAAAGAACTGGGCCCTATCGCATCCTGCGTTTGTGACGTGGGCCCGTGAGAATCAATATATGTTTGCAGGATTGAAAGGATAAATCATGAGTATCAAAATTGGAACAGCAACACGCGAAGAAGTAGAAGATGAAATGGCGGATCAGACGCGTAACTTGTACATAGCCATTGGTGCGGTGCTTGACTCGCGCCGCATTGATGTTGTGCTATCTGCATTGAGCAAGCACTTCATTGAGACTTGCTTAGAGGTAGGCATGAACCGAGATGACTTCACCGAGGTCGCTCTGCGTGTCTACGATGTAATCAAAGAAAGCAACGAAGAGGAAAACAAATATGTTAACTAAATCCAAACTAACTGCGGAGCAACGCATTGAGCTGGTGCATGTCAGCCTTATGCGTTCAAGGGAGTTCGCGTTGTTCGCGGGCTTGTTCATGGTCGGCTCGGTCGAGGTGATCGACGCGCCCGTTACTGCGTGTACGAATGGTCGTGACGTCAAGTATGGTCGAGAGTTCATCGCTGAGCTAACCGATAAAGAGTTGGCCTTTCTTGTTCTGCATGAGAATATGCACAAGTGCTACCGCCATCTCACAACGTGGGCGAAGCTATACGAAACCCATCGTGCATGTGCCAACATGGCATGCGACTATGTCATCAACATCCAACTGTGCGATCTTGACCCGCATGGCAAGCTCATCTCGTTTCCTATTAACAAGGAAACAGGAGAGCGTATGGGTCTGGTCGATGAGAAGTATCGTGGGTGGGATGCCAAGCAAGTCTTTGATGACTTGATGAAGCACGCCAAGCCCATTCCTCCCCGTAGCGGGCAGGGCGAGGATGGCGAAGGCCAAGGTCAAACCCAAGGAGATGGGAATAATCGACAAGATGTCGAAGATTCCGATGGCGTACCATCGTTCGATGAGCATGACTGGGAGAATGCGAAAGAGATGACCGAGAAGGAGAAAGACGAACTCGGTAAAGAGATCGACAGTGCATTGCGCCAAGGTTCTATCTACGCGGGCAAGGTCGGTGCTAACGTACCACGAGAGATCGGCGAGCTTCTGGCCCCGAAGATCGATTGGCGGGCGGTGCTACGTCGGTTCGTCAAGACGCATCTCAAAGATCGTGACGCACCATCGTGGCGTAAGGCTCATCGTAATTACTTATGGCAAGACGTCATACTGCCAAGCATCATTGGCAAACGCGTCAAGCATCTTGTGATTGCAATGGACACATCAGGCTCGGTCGCGGGCAGACTGCTCGACATGTTCCTCACCGAACTTAATAAGATCGTTGTGGATACGCGGGCTGAGCGCGTCGACGTCTTGTACTGGGACACAAGCATATGTGGTCATGAGACTTACAAGAGCACTGATAACAAGTCTATTGTGCATCGCACTAACCCACGCGGGGGTGGCGGGACTAACCCCGACTGTATTGCTGACTTCTTCCGCGCCGAGCAACTCAAGCCCGACGCGTTGGTCGTTATCACAGATGGGTATATGCACAGCAAGCCAGAGAACTGGCGTCACGTCGGCGTTCCGTCGCTGTGGTGTGTGATCGGCAACGACAGTTATAAGCCACCACATGGTCAGTTGTTAACCATTAAGGATGAATCATGAGCCAAGCCGCTTATTCTATTAATCTCAATCGGGAAACTTTCGAGTTGCTCGAAGATGTACGCGAACGCCTAGTCGCTGAACTAGGGTTCGAGCCAACTCTCGGTCAGGTGGTTCGCCACTTGATTGCCATTTACCATGCAAGAAAGGTGTAACCATGCCACTCATCGCACTTGGTAAAGGGCAGGTCGTTTACGAGCGACCTAGTGAGCGCGTTCGCATTGGCAGACTTGTTTGTATTAACGAGATCGTCAACGCACGCAAACGTAGGAATGCGACCGAACAACTCTCGGTCAGCATGTCCATTATCCAAAAAGCATATCTTTTCAAAGGAAAATAAAATGGGTTGGAATACTGCGCGAGTATCGAAACTTAATAGTTTCGACGAAGCGAGAAAGAGATTTCTCGATACACCACCGATAAAGGGCAATCCTCTCAAGGTTCGCCCTCTCGGAGCGAGACGTTATTACAGGTTGGCGAGCATCTCGATGCCCAACGACAGCACTGTGAGTCTCGACTACTGTGGCAGACCACTTGTGGTTTGGCATAGCGACAATACGTTTGAAGTGCATTATCCGTATTACACATCTGCGTATGTGCCCGACAACATCTTCAACTACGTTCCTATTGGGTTCGGGTTTGGGTGGTCGAAGTCTCGTCTGACGTTGCGCATGAGCGGGGAAGAGTTTGTTATGGAACGTGGCGAAGTGTATAAATTTCAAAACATCAAAAACAAATTCTTTTTCTTGAATGCCCCTACGTCATACAACTATCGGTTGAATGTGCGTGAGTTCAAGCAAAAGTTTGACCCTGTGCAGAAGTTCTTGGACTGGTTCAACATTGTGTCTGCTATCAATAACGAGCACACTTCATTAGCTATTCAAGAAGTCTATGCAAACTTCAAACTTGCACATGAAGTACCGCCTTTGTTGCTTTTCGATGAACTCAGAGAACGATGCCAAAAGCATCGTAATAACGACGAATTGAATAAGATCTGCATGCAATGCTGGGATGAGCAACGCGACTCTGAATGGTTACCCGTTGGGGGCAATCAACGTTACCATCATCGGTACACTGGGTTTCATCGCCCAACGGCAGAGACGTTATACAACTGGATCATTGATCGCGATGGCGAGCATTGGACTGAGGCGTTATACGTCATACTCAATTCGCAAGGCACACGCGTTGATCGCGGAGATTCATTCACAATTACGCAGAAGGATTTGCGTGAGTATGTGGTGAACATCGTTAAGTTCTTGTTTCGTGACGAGGTGTTCAACCGCGTGCGTCTAGACAAGGGCGTGGTTGCGTCGAAGACCAACTACAACTTCTTTGAACCCGAAACAGTGTTCAGTATCAACAGCGGAACAATCGACATCGTGTCGAAAATTCTTGGAGAACTAAAATGAATGCAATATCTTTATCCTCAATGGCAATGTTAGTGGAACTGCGTATCAGCACATGGACTGCACGCAAGCGTGACAACGAGACGACTATGGATGTCAACACCGAGAAGAACGCAGATCAGGATGCGGGCTCGGTGTATAAGTATCTCATGGCGGGCAGTGATCACCTCAAGAAGATCGAGAAGTATGCGGCGAAGGCTAGGGCTTGGAACTCGTCGCAGACTCTCCCTTGGATGAAGGGTGTTAGCCTTTTACCCATGGAGAACTTCTTCAAGTACCGCGAGCAACTCGGTACGATGGAGTCAAACTTCTATGCGCTTGTCGATGAGTTCATCATTGCGTATCCCAAATTGAAAAGCGATCAGGCTTTCAAGCTGGGCAAGTACTACAAGGCTGAAGAGTTCCCCGACGTGGAGACGCTACCGCGTCGCTTCAAGTTCGAGTATAACTTTCTCCCTGTTCCAGAGAAGGGTGACTTCCGCATCAACTGCGAAGACCGCGTGCGCGCTGACCTTGCTCAGCAGTACGAGAAGATGTACACGGACAAGCTGGCCGAAGCTATGCGTGAACCATGGAACAGACTGCATGAGGTGCTGACTCACATCAGCATGACCATGACTGACAAGCAAAACGGTGATCGTCGGATCTTCCGCGACACGCTTGTAGATAACGCAACAGGTCTTTGTGATCTGCTGACTAGACTCAACGTGACCAATGATCCAGAACTTGAGAGCGCTCGTCGTTTGCTAGAACAGGCAATCGTTGGAGTCGATCCCCAGGATCTCCGCGAATCATCTCATGCTAGGCTAGAACTGAAAGCGTCTGTCGACGATATCCTCAACAAATTTAAATGGTGAAAACATGATACCTACAAACATTAAACTAACAGACGACCTCGTCTTAGATCCATCCTTTGCGTTGTTCCTCGAACCGCTAGCGTTGGCTAACCCTAACTGGGAGTTCACACCGCAGACTGCGAACTACAACGACACGCGCACTACGGCTCATGTTCAACGTGACGAAGACAATCAGTATCTTTCCGCGCCTGCTGGTACTAAGTTTCTGAACAACGTCAAAGTAAAGCAAGACGGGCAGAGACTAGGTTTCTTGAAAATGGATAGTAAGCATACGGCAGAAGGCCATGTGCCCAACTACATTATTAAGTCGTGGCGTATCCACAAGTCGCGCGGGACTTACGACGAGACAGAGACAACTAAACTTAAAATTGCACTACGCAATGCGAAGAAGTTTCTCAAGCCTCGAACGTTGGTAGAGTTATTCACTAAGAAAAGCAACGAACTCCAGAGTGGTTTTGTTAATGCGACAGCATCGCTTGTGCAAGCGTTTCGATACATTGGGCAAGACTTTTCTGGCGATGTACAACTGTATGCGTATTGTATACTGACCAATCGAGACGTACCACAAAAAACAAAAGCAAACGTGGAGAAAGTCATGACAGCATCTACTTACGAGAGACAGATCGGTGACTACCAACTTGCCCTTAACATGAAAGAGTTGGAGAGTGCAGGTCGTTTGATGAGTATTGTCAAGACGCGAGACGACAAGTATATGTACGCATCCAAAAACGCTGACCCTATCGTTGTAGAGTATGAAGAACTACCTGTGCCGTGGCAGGAGAAGCTGGCTGTGTTACAGCTCTTGCAAAACGACGAGTTAGCTGGAGATATCGGCTACCGACATACGAGTCACACGTTCATGATCGTGACATAATAATTTGCTAACCAACTGACCCGCTTCGGCGGGTCTTTTTTTGCTCGGAATAATCGACACGATGTCGGTATTTCCCCCTATAAAATATTTTTAAAATACTACTTGACAAAGTCTAGACATGCCACTATATTCTAGGCATGGCACAAACACCTGAATCAAAAGTTAAAGCAAAAGTAAAAGCCGTGCTTGATTTTCACGGCGCATACTATTTCTTCCCCGCTAGTAATGGCTATGGTCATGCGGGCATACCCGACATCATAGTATGCCACTGCGGATACTTCTTTGCAATAGAATGCAAAGCGGGCAAGAAACAACCAACAGCATTACAAGAACGAGAACTACGGCGCATCCGTGAACACGGAGGCGTAGCACTCGTCATCAACGAAAGCAATATCAACGATATTGAAATTTACCTCAACTACGCAAAGGAAGAATATGATAGAACGACTAATGCGATTACCTCTCGCGCCACAAATACAAGCCTTATGTGAAAAGATCGATGTTTACGAGCCCAACGACACCAGTTCCGATGATTCATTTGTGCTTCATGTTGAAAAGTTATCCAAACATTTAGGTTTTTGGGAGCGTCGTTGTGTTACTCGCGCTTTGAATAAAAACAAACGCTCTCGCGTACTCAATCGTGCTATGGAGCTTGTGATTGGTAAAGAAACCCAAGAGCAACCAATTAGAGATGTGTACAGGTGGACGACTCTAAGGAATGATAACTTGCGTGACATGCTCGAAGCCCACGAAGAATATGTTGCTAAATTAAACGGCGCACAATGATTACAATAGATTTTGAAACGTATTACGACAAGGACTATTCTTTGTCGAAGCTAACGACTGAGGAGTACGTTCGCGACCCTCAGTTCGAGGTCATTGGTGTGGGCGTCAAAGTAAACGACGAGCCCAGCGTTTGGTTCTCAGGAACGTTTGAAGAAACGGCAGAGTTCCTTGCGCAATACGACTGGGGCGATCATTTCGTATTGGCCCACAATGCTATGTTTGACTCGGCTATTCTGACATGGCTCTTTGGGCAGAAGCCCAAGGCGTGGCTTGATACCCTATCCATGGCGCGGGCGTTGTTCGGCACGCAGGTGGGGGGCAGTCTTAAATCTTTGGTTCAGCACTTTGGGTTGGGCGAAAAGGGTGTTGAGGTTGAGGACGCTAAGGGATTGAGGCGCCAGGAGTTTCCCCCTCAACAGTTAACACAGTATGGTGAGTATTGTAAGAACGACGTAGAGCTAACCTATTCTTTGTTTAAAGAGCTTGACCGAGCTTTTCCCGTAAAGGAAAAACGTCTCATAGATATAACTCTGCGTATGTTCAGCGACCCACTGCTAGAGCTAGATGTGGACAGATTGGAAGATCATCTGCAAGGCGTGCGTGACCGCAAGGAAAAACTATTTGCCGACGCCAAGATTACAAAGGAAGTCCTTAGTTCGAGTAACCAGTTTTCCGAGTTGCTGATTGCGAACGGGGTAACCCCGCCAATGAAGATCAGCCCCGCGACGGGCAAGGAGACCTTTGCGTTCGCCAAGAGCGACGAGGAATTTACAGCCTTACTTGAACATCCGAACGAGGTAGTCCAAGCCTTGGTCGCGGCGAGGCTAGGCGCAAAATCGACGCTGGAGGAAACAAGAACGGAGCGTTTCATAGCTATAGCCCGTCGTGGTCATATTTGTGGGGCGTTGCGCCGTGTGCCAATTCCTCTCAAATATTACGCGGCTCATACGGGGCGGTGGGGTGGCGCGGATAAGATTAACTTGCAGAACTTGCCTAGCCGTGGATCAGAGGGTGGTAAGTTGAAGAGGTGCATTGTCGCCCCGCGCGGGCATGTCATCATTGACTGCGACTCGTCTCAGATCGAGGCACGCGTGTTAGCTTACCTGACTGGATCGCGCGACTTGTTGAATATGTTTAGTAATAAAGCAGATGTGTACAAGTACATGGCTATGATGATCTATGGAAAACCGCCCGAATACATTACACCCGAAGAACGATTCATTGGTAAGACCACAGTGCTTGGCGCGGGCTACGGCATGGGTGGGGAAAAGTTTCAACGCCAGTTAAAAAGCATGGGCAAAGACTTGGATTTGGATATGTGCAAATACATTATCAAGACCTATCGTGCTAACGCTAGCAACATTGCAAGTTGGTGGCTACATCTGACCAATGTATTGGATGCAATGACCAAAGGCAAGGAGTTGATCATTGATTACCTAGATATCATGACGCTCGACCCGTTCACTGGAATCAAACTGCCGAACGGCCTGTCTTTGACTTATCCCGAACTAACTCGTCATAGCTCGGGAGAATTTACCTATAAGACACGCATGGGAATCAACAAAATCTATGGTGGCAAAGTAGCTGAAAACCTATGTCAAGCAGTGGCAAGGTGCATCATTGGCGAGCAGATTATTGAGATCGAAAAGAAATACCGTGTGGTGCTGACTGTGCATGACGCCATCGCTTGCGTCGTCCCTGACGAAGAAGCGCATACGGCTAGAGCATACATTGAAGAATGCATGAGAACTCCCCCTAGGTGGGCGCCTGAGTTACCCCTTGATTGTGAGTCAGGCATGGCTCAAAACTATGGAGATTGTTAATGGGAAATATAACGTGGTCATATAGTAGCTTGAGCCTGTACCAACAATGCCCCAAAAAGTATTATCACTTGCGGGTTGCCAAAGATGTGAAAGAACCGTTAAGCGAAGCGATATCGTTTGGTAATGAGATTCACAAGATTGCGCATCAATATGTACAAGATGGTGTTCCTGTTCCTGAGAAGCACAAGAAGATTGAGGCAGCTTTGGAATCAGTACGCAAAATGGAAGGCGAGAAGTTGTGCGAGAACAAGCTCGGCCTTACCGCTGATCTTGATCCCTGCGGGTTCTTTGACAAGAAAGTATGGTGGCGCGGCATTGCAGACATTATTATTTTGCAGGGCGACAAGGCGGTCACGATTGATTACAAAACGGGCAAAAGCAAATTCCCCGATTTGAAGCAGTTGGAGATTGTTTCGTTGGCAATTTTTAAGCACTTCCCACAAGTTAAGAAAGTCAGAGCGGGCTTGATGTTCTTGTTTGCAGATGACCTAGTCAAAGCAACATACGATGCTAAAGATCAGGAAACGATGTGGGGCCCATGGATAGCAGACACGAGTCAGTTGCAAAGCGCAGTTGAGCATAACATTTGGAACGCTAAACCAAACTTCACATGTCGTGGTTGGTGTCCCGTTAAAGACTGCTTGCATAACGAGGGGAATTGATATGGTAGATGCATTAGTTTGGGCGTTGGCATTTGGTGGTGTGATTGCCGTCGTTATTTATGCGGCGGTATTGGCATGGATGTTTGTGCAGGAGCATAAAGATGACTAAAGAAGAAATTTTAAAGATAGCACAAGAATGCAATTTATTAGGAATGCGCCCACATCTTGATGGTATTTATTCTGAATCACTTGAAGCCTTTGCCAAACTGGTAGCAGAAAAAGAACGTGAGGCGTGTGCTGAAATTTGTGATGGTTTTTACTTATCATGGATAGACATACAAGGTAGATATGAATTCATGGGTGAGGGAGCAAGCGAATGTGCTGGTGCAATCAGAGCAAGGAAATAATAATGACTAAAGAAGAAATTGATTATTTTTTAATACAAGAACATTTTGTAAAACTTTGTAGATGGATAGCAGAACTAGAACGTGAAGAGTGTGCCAAGATTTGCGATGAATATGCGCTAGAAGATGAGAATTGGGCAGGCGGTTGTGCTTTCGCTATTCGTAAAAGGGGAAAAAATGACTAAAGAAGAACTATTTGATATTGCAGATCAAATATTAACCATGCCATACAAAAAAGAAGATGTATTGTATTTGGCAAATTATTTGATGGAAAACGGCAGGCAAATGATGTTGAAAAACGCAGAGTTACAAATCGAAGTGGCAATACTAAAAGAACGTGAGGCGTGTGCTGATTTACTTATGGGATTACATGAGGCGCAAAGTAACAATGACAACCATAACTATTACCACTTTGCTTCAAACGCCATCAAGGAATTAAGAGGCAAGACTATTACCATTAAAACTAAACAATATAAACCACAACGCACATGGGTAGGACTAACTGAACTAGACTGCGTAGGTTGGTTTGGCTATGACACGGGAGTTGGCGCTTGGTTTGAAACAAACAAAGGTGATGATGACTCTATTCCGTTATACAAAGAACCACCACAGCGTGAATGGGTAGGACTGACTGATGAAGAGATACAAGAATGTCTGCAAGGTTTGCCAACACAGACCATCGATGTGTATGCAAGACGCATTGAAATTAAGATTAAGGAGAAGAACACATGACTGACGAAGAAATACACAACATTTATTTGCACATGAGTGGCAAAGCGGAAGGGTTAGTTGAAGCGACTGGCACGGCTGACTTTCCTGTATTGTTTGCTAGAGCAATACTTGAGTACGAAGGACTGACAAAAGATATGCAAAACATGGCATCTAAATCTACTTATAAAGAACAACTAGAAACAAAAAATGAACCTGTGGCGTGGGAACAGTTCCATGAACACATGGCGGGGCCAAATTATGTTGCACCACAACGCACATGGGTAGGACTGACAGAAGAAGATTTAAAACTACTATCTGCTGAATGGCGAATTGTTTATGGCGCATGGATGGATGACTTTGCCAAAGACATTGAAGCCAAGCTGAAGGAGCGTAACACATGACTAAAGAAGCATTACAAATTGCATTAAATGCGTTGACTGATTTTGATTACGACAAACGCATCAAGGCTATTGAAATTATTAAAGAAGCACTAGAAACAAAAGATGAGCCTGTGGCGTGGATGAACAGACACGGTGCTTGTAAGACTTCTTTGTTTAGGGAGATGGAAGCTGGCGCAAAAGAAGAATACACCATTCCTCTTTACACCACAACACAACGCACATGGGTAGGACTGACGGATGACGATGAAATTCCTTGGGATGGGGTCGATGCCAAGTCTTTTGCCAGAGCCATTGAAGCCAAGCTGAAGGATAAGAACAATGGATGAAAATACACGCCCTTGGTACACCATTGATGAACTAAATGCGTGGGCTGATAATTACCAAAATGAGCAGTGGCATAAAGCCGCAATCAGGCTTGGAGAAGAATTAGCATCTGTTGGGCCTGTTGGCTATTACGAAATGGACGCAAAAGAATGGCTTGATTGGGCTATGTCAACCGTACAAACTCGCACATGGGTAGGACTGACGGATGATGAATTTAATGAACTTTACGATAAATATGTTCCAGAATCTTGCTACGCATTGTTAATTGAAAAAGTAGAAGCCAAGCTGAAGGAGCGCAACACATGAAGAAACCTGAAGACGATGGTTATGAATACAAAATATATGACATGGCAAGATTTTATGTACCCGAAGGTTTGTATTCAATTGAAGATATTGAAAAAATGCTTGTTCACATGAAAAAAACAAAACAAAAAACAGAAGCATACCTTGCAAAAACATTAGAGCCAATTAAGGAGAAGAAAACATGATTAGAAAAGACATACAAAAAGCATGGAACATGATGTCTATGCATAACAGTGAATTGTTGTTGGAGAACTATGAGCTGAAGGAGCGCATCAATAAATTAGAAGCACAACTATTTAAAAGAACATTTTGGGGGTACATCAAATGTTTGTGGGTTAATAGGAGGGTGTTATGACTGAAGAAGATGAAGAGTTTGATCGTATACAAAAACGCATTGATCGGTACAAAGAAAATCCACGATGGAGAGACCACAGTATTTGGGTAGGATTAACGCCTGATGAATTGAATGAAATTTTTGATTCGTTTAAGACATGGAACAGTTTTCAAATAACAGATGTTTATTTTGCAATTGAAACTAAATTAAAGGATAAAAATGGATACTGAAGAAATTATTGAGTTGGCTAAACAAGCGGGGTTTTTTATTAACGATGAACTGACAATTACATCTCCATTTATTGAAGATATTTGTATTTCGCCGATGCTTAAAGAGTTTGCCAAGTTGGTAGCGCAAAAAGAACGCGAAATCTGCGCTGACTTTGTAGCGGGCTGGACGGGCCCTGATGGTAAGCATGGCTGTGCTAGAGCATTACGAGGTCGGTCTGATGGAGAATGATTTCCCATTGAACCTACGCGATTACTTTGCATCAGCGGCAATGCAGGGCATGTTGGCTAACCCAAATTTAGAAAACACATCTGCTTTTGACATAGCAGACTGGGCGTACTACCAAGCAGACGCAATGATTGAAGCAAGGAAAGCAAATGAGGTGTCCTGAATGCGCAGTATGGACAATAGTAGTATCGACAAGACAGACTGCTAAAAGCTATACTAGACGGCGAGAATGTGCAAATGGGCACAGATTCACAACCCATGAAACGGTAATTAAAAAGGAGAAACAAAATGCCTTACGTCAACACGCCGAGACCATACAAGAAAGAGTATCAGGAACAGAAAGCAAGGGGCGAGGAGAAACGCAGAGCGGAACGCCAAAGAGCTAGACGCGCTATCGACAAAATGTATCCCGATAGGGACAAAAACGGAGAAGCCGATATTCGCCAGGGCAAAGACGTTGCCCATGTTAAAGCATTAGATAAAGGTGGCTCGAACAAAGCGGGCGTCTTTATTGAAAGCGCACATGGCAACAGATCATTCAAGCGCGACTCTAAGAGAAACCTTGTCTCTGAGACTACCAAGTCCGAGAAAGGCGAAAAGAAACTAAGCAAAGTAATAAAGTTAAAAAAATGATATTGCAAAATTACAAGTGGCCTAGACCGATGGGGTTTACGCCATTTGAACATCAAAAAGTAACTGCGGATTTCTTGGCTAACAACACCCGTGCGTTTTGTTTTAACGAGCAAGGCACTGGCAAGACTGCTTCTGTAATTTGGGCCGCTGACTATCTAATGTCAGCAAAGATCATTAAGCGTGTGCTTGTGATTTGCCCTTTGTCCATCATGCAATCCGCATGGCAAAACGATTTGTTCAAGTTTGCTGTACACCGCACTGTTGATGTAGCGTATGGTAGCGTGGATAAGCGAAACAAAATAGTTAATGGGTCGGCTGAATTTGTAATCATTAACTATGACGGCATACCATCTATTGCTGAGTCTGCATTAGATAAGTTTGATTTGATTGTGATTGACGAAGCCAACGCATACAAGAATGTGCAGACCAAAAGGTGGAAGACCATGCGTAAGCTAGTCACTCCTAATACTTGGGTTTGGATGCTAACTGGAACGCCAGCGGCTCAGTCGCCTGTGGATGCGTATGGCTTGGCTAAATTGTGTGTGCCCAATAGCGCGCCTAGATTCTTTGGCGATTACCGCGAGTCAGTAATGCAAAAGATCAGCATGTACAAGTGGATACCACGGCCTGATTCAAACGCCACAGTATTTAATTTACTTCAGCCCGCGATTAGATTTGAGAAGTCTCAGTGTCTTGACCTGCCTGATAAAATGTACATCAGTAGACATGCACCACTAACAAGCCAACAGGAAAGATACTATAAAGAGTTGAAAACAAAACTTCTAATGGAAGCGGCGGGCGAGGAGATTAGTTCTATAAACGCGGCGTCCAAGATGAGCAAACTATTGCAAATATCTTGTGGTTCTGTATATTCAGATAGTGGTGCGGTGATTGACTTTGATGTATCAACACGACTCAACGCTATCGAGGAAGTTATCAATGAGGCGAGCCATAAGGTTCTAATCTTTGTGCCGTTTAGGCATACGATAGAACTACTCAGCGCTCACTTGAAGAAGGCGGGCATAGAGATCGATGAGATACACGGCGACGTACCAGTGCGCAAGCGCACAGAAATCTTTAAACAATTCCAAGAAGGGACTAGACTCAAAGCACTTGTAATCCAACCCCAAGCGGCGGCGCACGGTGTTACCCTAACTGCCGCTGACACTATCATATGGTATGCTCCTGTGACGTCATGCGAAACGTACTTGCAAGCAAATGCACGCATCGATAGGCCAGGCCAAAAGAACGCCATGACTATTGTGCATATCGAAGGTAGCCCAATAGAGCGTAAGCTCTACGCTATGCTCCAGAACAATATCAACAATCACGAAAAGATTGTTGAGTTGTACAAAAAAGAACTCGAAGACACTTGACAAAGTCTAAAGAGTTCCTACAATAATCTTTCACTTCAAAGGAAATAATATGGATGAACAATCTGTAGAAGAACTGTCCACTGAATATCTCAAGATACGCAAAGAGCGTGAAGAGATTAAACAGTACTACGATCATATGGACAAACTGCTCGTCGATAAGATGGCAGACGTAGAAACTAAATTGTTGGATATTTTGAATGCGCAAAACGCAAGCAGTATATCTACAAAGACTGCAACAGTAGTGCGTCGCATTACAAGCAGATACAACCCATCAAACTGGGATGCTGTATATGACATGATATACAAGTACAAAGCGTTTGGGTTGCTTCACAAAAGAGTGCATGACACAAACATGAAGCAGTTTTTAGAAGAAAACCCCGACGTGTATCCCGAGGGTTTAAATGTTGACAGTCGGTACACAGTAGTAGTTAAACGTAAATCACAGGAGTAATCATGGGTAACATCACCACATTCAAAGACAATCTTCCCGCCCACTTACAAAACGTAAAGTTGGATGACTTCACCAAAGCATTCACTTCAAGCGGTGGCTCAAGCAAGCGCATCTCGTTGCGTGGCCGTGTATTCCGTCTTGTTGACGGCGGTAAAGAGATTGCAAAAAATACTGACCCGCATTTAGATGTAGTAATTGTCAACGGCAGTAAATCTGTACAGAAGAAATATTTTGCAACAGACTACAATCCTGATGAGGCCGCACAACCCGATTGCTGGTCTAGCAATGGCGAGCGCCCCGACGCAGAAGTGGCTGACCCACAGGCTGACCACTGCAAAGAATGCAAGCGCGCTATCAAAGGCTCTGCGAGCGGTGGCAAAACACAATGTAAGTTTTCATGGAATCTTGCATTAGTTTTGAAGAACAACATGGCGGGCGACATTTACCAATTGGTTGTGCCATCCAAGTCTTTGTTCGGCACGGGCGACGTTGACCATATGCCCTTTATTCAATACGCTAAGTATGTTGCGCAGTCAGGCTACAACTTGAACATGCTCACAACACGTTTGACGTTTGATACGGATTCTGATTATCCCAAACTTACATTCAGCAATGTAGCGTTTCTTGATAGCGACGACTACGATATCTCTGTTAAGCAAGGCGAGTCGCAGATTGCCGTCAACGCAAGTAAGCTAAGTTTCAGCGGTAAGAAACCTGAACCCACATTGCCTAAGATGGTGGCTCCAGCGGGCTCGGCCGCAGCGGCTTTAACAGCTCCTACTAAGAGAGCAGAGACAAAGAAGGCAGACGCGCCAAAGCCTAAGACTGGTCTGGCTACTATGGTTGACGACTGGGGAGATGATGCGTAATGATTGGTTACTCACAGCAAACTGTTCGTTTGAATAGAGATGCTGATGGGAAATCGCTGGGAGTAAAGCTCGGGCGAGTTTGCATCGCCCGAGACATCCCAGTCTCTGATGTCATGGAATTTTTTAGCGTCTCAAAACAAACTGTTTACAATTGGTTTTGTGGCGTCCATGTCCCAGGAAAAACCCATGCGGCTAGTATTCAAGATTTTTTAAACCGCGTCAGATAACCGTGAGAGTTTCCTATGGCAGACACCAAACTACTTGAAAATGTAGTTCCGCAGGGTCTGGGTTGGTATGTTGTTCTTGGATTAGCAAAAGACAAAAAGTCAATCCAAACTTTTCATAAGACCCTTGAAGAGGTTGAAGCACAAGCCGAGGATTTAGTTTCACGGTCATACAACGCTTTCTTTGGTTGCGGTAAATATAAAACAAGTGATAACAGAGAAGCCACAAATTGTGGTTGGATGCAGTCATTCTTCTTAGATATTGACTGCGGGCAAGACAAGGCTATGCCTGACAAGACGGGCAGGATCAAAGGCTACATAGACCAGCAGACTGGAATGCAAGCCATCAAAGAACTGTGCAAGATACTCAAGCTACCTAGACCAACTGTGGTTGACTCGGGGCGTGGGTGGCATATCTATTGGCCTTTGACTGAGCCTGTTGAGATTAGCAAGTGGCTTCCTGTTGCACATACATTCAAAGCCCGTTGCATAGAATCCAAGATCATTATTGATCCTGATGTACCCGCCGATGCCGCGCGGGTGTTGCGTATTCCAAGTACCAAGAACTTCAAGGACGATCCTCCTAATGATGTTGTCTTGATGTACGAAGCTAAGCCTATGCGGTTTGAGGACTTTGCGGGCTTGATGGGGCCGCTTGTTCCTATTAAACCAGCGCACGTTCCCAAGCAGTTGGATGAACTAACCAAGGCGGTGATCGGTAACAAGCAATCTAGGTTTAGGCTTATCTTTGATAAAACACTTGAAGGCACGGGATGTGAGCAGTTGCGTTACATCATGGAGCACCAAGATCAGATTGAGGAGCCGTTATGGCGTGCGGGTCTCTCCATTGCAAAGCATTGTGTGGATGGTGATAAGGCTATCCATATCATCTCCAATAAGCATCCACAGTACAGCAAGAGCGAGACTGAGCGCAAGGCGCATTTGATTAAAGGCCCGTACACCTGCGAGACTTTCAACGACTTCAGACCCAATGTTTGTACTGTATGCCCGCACTGGCAGACTATCAAGTCTCCTATTGTGATTGGACACGAGATTGCTAAGTCCGAAGAGAATGTGGTAATAGGTAATGGTGAGGTTGAATTTGTCGCGCCGACGTTGCCCAATGGATATTTCCGAGGGCGCAACGGCGGTATTTATTTCACGGCAAAAAAGAAGAAAGCCGACGACGCAGACAAAGAAGAAGATGTGGTTGTGTGCGTGTACAAGTACGACTTGTTCGTAACTAAAAGATTAAACGATCCCATACACGGCGAAACTATTTTGATCAGACGCACGTTGCCACGCGACGGGCATAAAGAATTTCCGATAACAATTGTTGATACGTTAAGCAAAGATGAGTTTAAAAAAGTCATGGCGTTTAACGGCATCATTGAGTTGCCCGATAAGATGCAACACATTCTCGGGTATATCGTGGCTTGCGCCAAAGAACTACAAATAATCCAAGAGGTTGAAACTATGCGACTACAGTTTGGTTGGACAGATGACGACGATAAATTTATTTTGGGAACTAGAGAGATTGGCCCGAGCTATGTACGCTACAGCCCTCCTTCTAAAGCAACAGGTGAGATTGCCAACGCGCTACGGCCAGTTGGCGATCTAGATACATGGAAGAATATTGTTAACGTCTATGACCTGCCTGGGTTTGAACCGCATGCGTTTGCGTTATTCAGTGCATTCGGCGCGCCTTTGATTAAATTCATGGGCATCAAGGGTGGCATCATCAACTTGATTAACAACAAATCAGGTACGGGTAAGTCAACCATTTTGCAGGTGATGAATAGCGTATGGGGCCATCCTGATGAGCTTATGCTATCGTGGAGAGACACGATGAATGTGAAGATGCACCGCCTAGCAGTCATGTGTAACCTACCTATTGGCGTAGATGAGATCACTAAGATGAGTGGGGATGAGTTTTCTGATATGGCGTACAGCGCAACGCAGGGCGCACCTAGGCGCAGGATGAAAGCAAATGCAAATGAAGAACGATTAGCCGAAGGCTTTTGGGCTACGCTCATGGTTTGCACTTCTAACTCCAGCATGATTGATAAGCTACAGGCATTAAAGAGCACCTCAGAGGGTGAACTAATGAGGCTGATGCAGTACAAGATTGAGCCTACAAACAACCTTGACAAGCGCGAAGCCAAGAGATTGTTTGGTAAACTGCAGAGTAACTATGGCCTTGCAGGTCAGCCGTACGCCCAATACTTGGTGCAGAATTTAGAAGAAGTTATAGACACGGCTATGAACATCCAAGCAAAGTTTGATAGTAGAGCAAACGTAGAAACCCGAGAACGGTTTTGGTCTGCTATTACTGCCAGCAATATTGCGGGTGCCATGGTTGCTAAGAAGCTAGGGCTTCACGACATAAATACCAAGCGTGTATTTGACTGGGCGGTATCACAGGTGGGGGATATGCAGGTGGAAACCCAATTGTCGATGGATGATTACGCGGGCGTAATCGGCGAATTTATGTTGAGATATAACGCTAATATTTTAGTTATCAACCATAATAGTACATCCAGAGCGGGCATCGCGGCCGCGCCTATCTCGAACCCCAAGGGTGCGATTATGATACGCTATGAGCCAGACACTCAGCGTCTCCTGATTCTAAGAAATCCCCTGCGTGAGTTTTGTGTGGAACGCCAAGTTACATTCACCGACTTGCTCGCCGCGCTTAACAAAGAAGGCTCGTTCATTGGCGTCAACCGCGCCCGTATGGAGGTTGGAACGGACATGAAAGCGCCGCCCGTAGAAGTGTTGGAGTTTGATTCCAACAAACTTGGAATAGCCCCTGATGTTGCTGTGACCAATGAGGATTGACGGAATAGATTACGATTTAAACTGGCAAGAATTTACAATAGGTAGTTCTTTTTTCGTACCTTGCCTTGCCGTTACCCATGGCAAAAGGGATATTGTGCGTAAGATGAAGCGGCTTAGATATGCCGTTATTGTAAAAATTGTTATAGAAGATGGAATAAAAGGCTTGCGCGTTTGGCGGATTCCTCGTAAACTGTCTATGCAACCGCAGTTGCTTTTTCCTTTGGATTGAGGTATTTACCCCGCTAAGTAATATTAGCGGGGTTTTTTTAATCCATATAGTCTTTGTTACCCAACAAATCTACTAAACGTTTGTCTACAAACAAACCATGCTCTGTTTGGTCAGATTTAGTCATACGTTCTTTAATAGAATTATTTAAACTTTTTAAAGGTATTCCGACATCTGGGTAGTTACTATTAAATTTATCAATTTTTTCCATAGCAGTATCCAAAGATTCATCATCGTTGGACATAAAAGATATTGCATAAAGATTTAATAAATTTTGGCGTTTAGATAATATGGCTTGTTCTTGGCTCTTAACAGTGATGTTGTAGAACTGACGCTCAGATAGTTCTGAAGAGCGAATACCAAGAGATTGCATAAGCAAGTAGAACGGGCTTACTTCTTCCATTAGTGGATCGCCACGCAAAGTATTGACACCTTCATTAGCATAGCGGGCGGCGACCATTGGGTTTTTAATGAAAGCTGGCATTAGGGTTTCTAATCCTCTATCCGCTTGCCCTTGGTTAAATAATTTTATAGCCTGTGCTACGTTAATGCCAAGACCAACAGTTGGGCCCAAGGCATCAATTAAATGACTTTGTAACCATTCAACTTCATCTTGATTTTTGCGGTTATCGCGGAACCACATGTCGTCTAGTTTAACGCGATCGGCAAGGTCAATACCTGCTGCGTTACCAATACCACGGGTAAGCAATGTACCTACGTTTTGGCCAAACGTTTCAACCATTGTATTAACAAACTCTAGTTCAAAATCAAACGGTTCTTCGTCATCATCGTCGTCTCTTAAACCATTGATCACAGCGTTAGCAATCAATGATACTGTTGAGAAGCCCCAGAGACCAGTTCCCCCCGCAAATATGCCCGCCATACCCATCGTACCAACAAATCTTGCAGTAGCTTCACGTTTTACTTCAGGTGATGCCCCTTTAAACATATTGACAAAATTATGCATTATAAAAAATGTCATTTGTTGCGGGAATTGTTTGAACTGCAATACCACGCGGGCAGTGGGATTTTGAAAATAACGCGGTTTGTTTGGTGAAGAGTAGTCAAACATTGAACGAGTGGTTGCATCTTTTGCTTCTGCAACAGATTCAGCAAACGCCCTTTGTTGATCGGGATAACTCTTACGTTTTTCCATGGCCGCGCGGAACGCTGACATCGCAACAACTTCACGGTTAAATCGTTCTGTGTTATGGAATAACGAAGTTAGGGCTTCCATAATCCTATGAGACGCACCAAAATATTTATCCGTTGGGGCAGATGCAAGACCAGATTGATCATAAGTTGCAGTAATATCGATAAGCCCGTCTGCTACAAATCGTCTATATGCCGCTTGGTCTAGTCTAGACATTTTGTTTGATCGGTCTAGCGTGGGGAACAATACGCGGTTATCGCGCAGACGCGCACCTGTTTCTAGCCCAAATCCTGTGCCTAATATTTGACCTGTTACTTTACCCATTTCGCCAAGAGCTTTTACAGTGGCTTTGGTATAGCTCATGTTTGGGTTTGCTTTAACATATTGACCCACCAATGTGGGCAAGCCAATCATCATACCACCTACCACGTTAACAATGGCAGAAGCGGGCGCAGTCAAATACCAGATAAAACCAACATTAGATAACAAAGAAGGTATTTTGCCTATATCTGTAGGGTTTAGCATCAATTTAAGACGCTTGTCCATTTCGTCTACATAATCGCTTAGCTCATTGTTTTCCCGCACTGTGCCTATTTCTAAGCCTTTATTAACATCAATTCTGTTTTTGATTTGAGCTTTTGCGGCTTCAATTTGTGAGAACATTTCAGGTGCATGTTCTAAGCGGGCTAGTTGATACGCCATTTGAAACGACGATGCAGCAAAATTACGCAGAGCATCTTCAGAGTAACCAGCTATGTTTTGACGATGCACAAACTGATTACGGAAACTACGCTCGGGTTGTATAGACAAAAAAGATTGATAAATACTATCTTTTAATTCTTGCTTTTGGTCTGTTGTAGTTGCTCCAGAAAAATCAGCTTTTTCCACTGCGTCAAATACAGACTTTAAGAAATTAGATTCTTTAGCATGATGGTCTTGTTGTTCTGCATAATTGTAGAATGGTTTGACTGTAGTTTCTAATTCTGGGTTCTCAGCCAAACGCCATTCTAAATGAGCTTCCATTTGCCCCAAGGATTCAAACATATAGTACTCACGCGTAGCGCCTTTGCCAATCTGATAGGCAAAACGACCATGACGCATTAGCGGGAAGTACGGCCCTTTCATCTTAGTCTTTTCAAATTCATTGCGGATTTCTAAAAGAGTTGCTTCAGAAATACCGTGTTTACGCATCATAATGATGCGCTTATTCATGTAGTTTCTATATTCGCTAAATCTATTTTCATAGAAATTACGCACATCCTGATAAATTTTTATTGCTTCAGGATGTTTTTTTAATTCTTTCCAATCTGCAAATAGTTCTGAATTATTAACGTCGTTTCTTTCTGCGTTAGATGGCTTATCTGGATCAACTTCTTTAATCGTTGCAGCATGCATAACCTTAGCCAACAACTTAGAAACCTCTGGCTTAGCAGCCTGCATACGTTCCCAGCGCTTAGATATGTCGCCTGATACGCGCAAAATATTATTTTTGCGGGCAAGGAAATCTTCAGTAACGCGGACAAAGTTATCTATCTGTGGTATGCGTTTAGCAACCAAATCACCAATTTGACGTAAAGTTAACGCACCCAATAATGCTGGTCTAAGAGATGCTTTAGCACTGTTGTAAAAAATTGGGAATCTTTCTTTAACTTCGTTCCAGTTTGATGAATTTAATAACCGTCTAAATGAAGACTGCTGAATACCCATACCCTTGGGTACTACTGTAATTCGTTTTGCAGCGCGTAGCGCTTTTGGTGTGGAAACAGTTTCTTTGCCTGTCACACCGCCAGATAGCAACAAGTCCGTAGCCCGCATGGCTTCAACCATGACGTTGCTTTCATGGCCAGGTTTGACACCAAATAATTTAGAGATTGAATTGGTAAATTGAGTCCACAACGAGAACGGCGCGGCTTTGTAACGTAGCCCGCGTAATAAGTATTGAAACTCAGGGTTGGTCATTGCCTCTGACACAAACTCGTGCAAGTCTTGTAGACCATAGATGTTATCGTCGGTCATACCTTGCAAAGACAACACACCCTTGGCGTGATTGTACAACTCTAAGAGTTTGTCGTAGCCTTCTTTGCGAGCACCTGTCAACTCATCTGGGTTGTCAATCAATCCGATTGTTGCCGCATGTAACGCTTCGTGTAGAAATAGATGATCAGTTATGCCCGCGCTACTGCCGCGCAATACTATTTCATCAGTGCTTGGGTCGTATTTACCAATCCAAGCAAATTGTTTTTGAACTAATTCGGCCGTCTGTTGCAATATTTCATTATGCGCGCTATCAGGCTTAAACGAACCTTTTAGTCGTTCAAGTGCTGCTTGAATCTCATTGAGCTTATTTGAATTAAGCAATGACAAAAGAACTGCGTGTTCACTAGCGGGTAAAAGTGCAACCACTCCATCTGACAACGCTTTTAATTGCCCGTTTAAAGTTTCTTTAACTTTTGGGTCGCTAGATAAAGACTCAACGGCGTCTTTGCTAATCAATCTTGATGTAGCAGTAATACCTGCGTCAAGCAAACGATTGGCCAACTCTTTATAGTAAGTATTACCTTCAGCTTCGGCTACAAGTTGCAGTGCTTGTTTAACATTACCACTTTCCAGCAAACGTCGAATGGCTGGATGCACTGAAGAAATTTCTCTAACGTGAGGCAGATTACGCCTAGAAGTTTTTGGTTCTTCTATTTCTTCCTGTTCACCTGCTTCAGTTTCAGCTTCTTTTATAGCTTCATATTTAGGAGCTCTAGGTATTTTGCGGCTTGAAGATTTTTCAGCGCGCTTAATTTTGTTTTCTGTTTTTTGCAGTCTTCTATCAATATTGTATTTTGAAACTGCATTGGCGTGTTTTTGTTGCTCTGCAATATGGTCGCGTTGTTCTTGAATTAATTTTTTAAGAACTTCAACTGTGTCTTTGCTTAAATTTTGTTCAATCCATTCTTTAAATCTAAGCGCATATTTTCCGCCTTCGCCATGAAAAGTAGAGTTAGCGCCGTGATTTTTAGGGTAGGCTTCAAAGTGTGCAATATCATAAGCTAAGTCAGTCAACGCATCGCCAAATGATTTACGGCTCATATTGTTTAAATATGAGAACGCAGCTAACGCATTTTTTGAAGGTTGATAATATACAACATCCGCCAAACTTCTTATTGCTGCCCTTAACTTAGGGTCTTGAATAAGATGTTTTTTTTCTACGTTGCGTATGCTGGGCCTGCGTGGAGAACCGTCAGGCATTTTACCTGGAGCTACGGACTCACCAACAATGTGAGACACTTCTTCGGGATGAGGCATTATGGCCCTGTGCTCACCTGTCCCATACACGGGTGTGTTTCTACGGGGTATATTTATACCTGTTCCGCTATTTTTTATGTTGTCTAATCGACGTTGCAATTCGCCGCTAAATTCTTGCAATCCACGACGAGTTGTTAAATCAGGTAGATTGTGGTCTTTAAATAGTCTTGACTGCTGAAAGATAGTTGAATTTTTCAAACGCGCCATTAACGCTTTTAATTTTTTCGCGCCACCCACACGGTCGGCAAGAAAATCTAATACTTGTTTTAGACCTTCACTTGTTCTTTCACCTGGTTTTGCAATATCAAATTCAAATGTTTTGTTTGTAAGAACTTTTTTTAGATCGGCGTGTTTCTTTTTTTCGTCTTCTGTTTCGGAAGCAGATTTAATATCATCAAAAAAACCTTTGATGATTTGGCCTTCTTCTGTTTCGGCTATATGCTCTTCTTCTGCTTCTTTATCAGGCGCACGATTTGATGTTTCTTTTTCTCCTTCTTCTCTTTCTTCACCTATTAATTCAGTTTCTTCTGGCTCTTCTAACTCTTTTGGTTCTTCAAAATCTTCTTCGGTTAAATTTTCATTTGCATGTGCGCCAAACTCTTCAGCTTTAGCTTGTCTTTCTTGGCGTTTCTTTTCAATCTTTTCTTTTAGCTCTTCAGCTTGAGCTTGTGTCTCAGCTCTCTTTTTGCGCTGATCCTCAGTAAGCATCATGTCCAACATATCGTATTGTGTTGGAAATCTTTCTCTAGCAGTTTTTGGTTTAGGTGGTGCGTTTTTAGCTTCTATATCTTTAGATAATTCTTGCGCACGTTCATTGGCTAAGTCTTCTTTTGTTTTACCAAATACAGAACCAAGACTTTCTGGTTCTTCTATACCAACTTTTTCTTCCTTACTGCCTTTGAACAGTTCGCCCTGCATAGCACGGGGTTTACTTACTACTTTTTCCCCAAACTTTAAATGCATTGCAGTTGTATTGTCTAAACCTTGCGCATCTACCAATTTACGCAAATCCGCCTGCATCTTATAAAGAGTATCAAACTGACTTTCCGTTTTATTGGGTTTATCATTAAGTTCGATTATTCTATTTAGCAAATAATCGTAAGAATCTACAAAATCAGTTGTAGCCAAAGGCTTGGTAGCGGGCGTTGCTTGTCCTTGCGGCGTTGTTTGCTGGGTTTCAGAGGTTTGAGTGCCACTTACTGTTGTTCCTTGTTCAATTTTTTCGTTCTTAGGTATTACACCTAATTTTTTACCAGCCTCAAAAATTTGATTTTTTACTTCAGCAGTAATAGACGGATCATTTGCAATAGACTGTCTAAAATCTGCATTGCCTAAATCAACGGGAACAAAAGGCCAATCTGGATTCCATCCCGCTTTCTTTTGCTCGTCTAAAGCTAGTTGACGTACTGTACTTACTGCAGGGGGTTGGCCCGCTTCTCCAGCATTAGGTGATCCAACATTCGCTCCAGGAGAAACCACTCCTGCGGTTTGAGTTGCTGGAGCTCCTGCGGGAGGGGCCACGTTTGTACTGGGTTGTCCAGCCAGTCCAGTGCTTGTTCCACTTGGTGGATTGATAGGTTGTTTAACATCTTCTGGTTCCTTTGTCATTTGGTCTATTACAGACCCTTGAGATACGCCTTTTAATATGTTTTGTGCGCCAGGTTTCTGGCGGGCATTGTAGGTATCGGAAACATGACTATACGCTCCCATGGGGCCACCTAGCAATAGGGCTCCGCCCGCAGCATCCATATATTCTTTGGCTGCGTCGGGGTCAGAAAATGGGTTTAATGGTAGCCCTGCTTGCCAGCGCTCCAACACTTGCTGTGCAACTTCTTGAGGAACCTCAAACGCCAAGCCTTCTGCAGCTCCTTTAGCCACGGCGCGTCTGTAAGCGCCAGGTTTTGTAGCTGCTTGAACAATTTCCATTGCTGTCTTTTCAGCAGCTTCTTTGCCCTCTATGCCAACCAAGCGGCCAAGTGGTTTGAAAAACTTGAAGCCCATAACATCAAGCGCCGTCTGACCTGCCGCCGCTACTAGTGCGGGCATGCGGTTGATGTCTTCGTATTTCTTACCAGCTTTCTCCTGTTCTTGCTTTTGGCGAGATATGTTATCTGCCAGGTAAGAACCAAGAGCGGTCAAACCAAACGCAGCCGTACCAATTGCAGCGGCGGGTAATTCAAGTGGCGCGGCCAGCACAGTCGCTGCGCCAAGACCAGCCGCATAGGCTGGGGCCATTGTGCCTAGTGATGATCCTGCGACTTCTTTGAACTTATCAACTGTTTGACCAAGAGCTTGACCATAGTTGCCTTCGTTGAAGGCTTTACCAATGTCGCTAAATTGAGTCTGTTTATAAGCATTATCTGATTCCTGACTGGCTTTGAGGATGTCATTTGTTGCTTTCTTTTGTCCTACGCCCGCAAACAACGCAAGGGTAGGTATGGCAGTTTTAGCACGTTCTCTTAATGAAGTTCCAAATGATCCAAAGAACCCACCTTTTTCTGTGGGTTCTTGCTTTTGTTCAAAAGGATCCACAATAGGTGTTTGCGTTTCCGCAAACGAATCTACAATAGATGGTTCTTTTGCAGCAAATGGATCAACAATCGCCATATTAAATTCCTTTATTTATATTTGGAATTGTAATACGTTGTTAGTGCTGCGTCTGAAACTCCTGGGTTCAATGTTCTAGCTGCGTTTAAAAAAGTATCTAAATCAGGTTTATTCCCTGGTGGTGGCATATTAGTTTCTGGTTTAAATGGAAATTCTCTTCGCACATCTTTTTCAATTTCTCTTCTTGCAGCCAGTAGTTTATCGCGATCTTCTGGTTTTAATTTAGGACTTTGTAATTTACTGTCAATGAGCCCAACACGCTTATCTATTTGCGTTTGAATCATATTTTCATGTTCAACTTTTTTATCTGGCTGATCATATTTTTTACCTTGCACTGCAGATTCTGCGGTCGCGCGAGTTTTAACTAATGCTTCAACAGCAGCAGTTCCAGAACCAGGCTTTGCTTTTTCTGCAGCAGCATATGTTTCATTCATTTGTTTTTCAAAACGTTCTGCTTCAGAAGGTTTATTTGCTGTAACTTGTGCAGCTAAAAGATGCAACTGAGCCGATCTAAGTTGGAAGTCTCCACTAATTTGTTGGCCAATAATATGACCAGCAGTTTGTTGCGCCGCAGCATCGGAAGAACCACGAGTTTTAGCAAGCGTTTCTATAAGGGAAACTCCTTTATTGTTCCATTCTTGTAAGCCTTTAGCTTTTTCTTTTCTAATAGCACGAAGTTCTGTAACATTACCAACCCGTATTGCTTGATCTTCTTTTTCAATAGACTCCAAAACTTTGTCTTTGGCTTCAGCAAATTGCATTTGTGCTTCGCGTTCTTCGCGCATTTGTTTAGCACCTGTTGCGCCAACATCCCCATAGCGGGCACCGCGTGCAGAGTAAGTATGACCTAATTCAAGCAATTGCTCTAATGTAGATGGCCTATTGGCTTGGAACATTTTTTCTAAATTGTCCAATTGAGCACGGCGGTTTTCACTAAACTTGCCAAGGTCAAAAGCGTTTCCTTCAGATTTTAGTCTTTCCACTTCATTTTTTTGACTATATTCTTCAGGTTTAGTTTTTTCGTGTTCCGCTATTGCTTGGGCTTCAAATGGATTAGCCATTTTTAAAGCATTAGTTAACTTAAGAATACCAGCAGGAGTAGCGTCTACATTACTAGATTGTAATTTTGGTAGACCAGAAATACCAGGAGCTCCAGCAGCGGGTGCTGCGCTAGCGCCAGGAGCAGCAACGGGCGCGGGTTTCCCATTTTGTGTATTTTGTATAGCTTCTAAAATAGCTCTTTGTTTTGGATCAGTAACTGCTTTTACACCTAGTCCAGGATTTGCTGGAGTATTGTCAACGGGCATAACACTTGTATTACCAAATGGTGCAGGTTGTATAGTAGGCGCAGCGGGCGTCGTTGTTGGCGCAGCGGGCGTTAAATTAGCGGGGCCTTGGGCCGCTATATTTCTTTGAGATCCAGTATTTGTATTACCAAAATAGTCAAGTACGCTGTTTAATTGATTTAAAGCTGAACCTTGGCCACGAGGCAAAAGATTGGTACGTTGAATAGCGCCACTTGCTTCTCCTGGAGGAGCTGCATAATCTTGGGAGTTAAGCAAAGCAGCAAGAATTGCAGGGTCTATATTCCTGCGTGCTGTATTTGCTGCTGCGCCTTCTTCGGGGGTCACTAAAAGTCTATCTTTACCTAATGGTAAAGTTTGACCATCGTTGCTTAGTTGAGCAATACCGCCTAAAGCAGGTTGATTGCTGTCATCAGAAGGCAAAGTTTGATTGTCATTACTTAGCTGTGGGATTACTAATTTGTCTTCTACTTTACCTTTGCTGGCAAACGCAACAATACCACCATCAGCAAAGTTAAACATGCGAGGATCAACGGGCGCATGCATAATGCCACCACCAGCAGCAGCTTGTTCTGCTGGTGCCTGTTCAGGTTCAGCTTGTTCTTCTTGCGCTCCCATATTTGGGGTTGCAGAAGGCTGGGGGACAGGATGAGGAATGCCGCCTGAAGGCACAACAGCCCCAGGTACAGGCGCGCCCATAGCATTTCGTTGTGCGTTTTGCAAAGCCAAGATACCAGACATCTGCTGGGTCTTTTGGGCGATTGTGGGGGGAGGCCCGCCTTGGTCGCCTTGCAATGCTTTTTGTCTAGCGTCGGCCGCTAGAGCTTTATTGATCTGTTCTTGTTTTCCAAGCAACAAAAACTGCGCAAACGGCGAAGTAGGATTGCTTAAAAGTTTTTGTATTTCTTGAAGCGAAGAAGTATTGTTGGGCATACCCTCCAACAAAGCCTGTTGCTTGTCGTAGTTTATTTGCCCAGGTTGGGGAATGTTAGAGCCGTACATTATTTGCCCCCAGTAGTTCCACTAGATGTTGATGATGTTGTTGGCGTTGTATTGTATAACCCTAATGTTTTTAACAATGTAGCCATATCTGTTGTTGCGCCAATAAGTTGTTGCGTTGGCGTTTGCTGCATCGGTATGTTGGATACAGTAGAAATTGGCAATCCAGTTAATAATGATTGCAAAAACTGCACTTGCTGTTCTGGGTAGTTTCGTTGGTTTACAAACTCATTGTAATCCGCAGTGACGCCCGCTTGGTTAAGAGCTTGCTGTTGACCACCAATACCAGCCAATGTGTTAGCCAAATTTTGGCCTTGAGTTTGCTCAGTATTAAATTGATTAACTGCGTTGTTATACGCAGTGTTATAGCCTTGACCAATCAAACCTGCTTGTTGAGCCAATAAATTACCTTCACCAACACCTTGCGCCACGGCTTGGCGGCTACCACCAAATGCGCCTTGGCTAGTTAGATTACCCAACAACTTTTGTTGATCTTGCTGAGATTGATATGTTAATGCATCAAGCTGGGGTTGCAATGAAGCCTGCAAATAAGGGTTCATGTATTGGCTAGCAATACTGTTATTTGCACCACCTGTTACGTTTGGCGTCTGCCCAAACCCACCTGTTTGTCCTGCACCTGCTTGTGAAACTAACGAAGTTTCAGAAGGCGTATTTGTATTAGGAGCAGCAGGTGCACCTGCGCTAGAGAAACTTTGACCATAGTTTTGAGGCAAATTAATACTACCTAAACCTTGGAATAAATTCTGTTGCAGACTAGATGGGCCAGCAGTCAGTGGGCCTTGATATGTCTGATAAGGCATGTTGGCAAGGGCTTGACCTTGTGCCAACATACCTGTTACATAGGGGCCCGCCCATGAAGATACATTACCTTCATTAGCTGATCCAGCATTGGGAGAACCTTGAGCGCCTGGGGCTACGACTGATGTAGTTGTCATGATTGATCCTTATCCTGGAAGATACTTCTCTGCCCTAGTATTGGCAGCAACATTTTTGGTTGTTTTTTTACGCGCATTTTGAATACGATCCATCATAGCGTAAAGTTTGCGTGCCCCTGCGTCACTTGATCCATTTCCAATCTCAGACACAATGCGGGCTGGGATAACAAATTCTCCGTCGGCCAGCGCTGCTTTTTGATGCCCGCCTATGGTAGCAGGGATTGAATCAGATACGCCATCTCCTGGGCCTTTGAGCATGCGTCCACCATCTGAATATGTACCCAACGATGATATGCCACCTTGGGCATAACCGCCTCTAGCATAACGCTTTGTAGTCATTAGGCCACCAGCGGCGGCAGTATCGTACCCAAACGATGCGCTATTATCAACAGGAGGTGTGTAATATGAAACGGCTGGGCTGACAGTTGATGTATCAAACCCAGGGAACATATTTGAAATATCAGTAGATGTCAATTGATTCGATGCAAGAATATTATTGACGGTGCTTATATCCCCAGAATTGTATGCGCTGGCTAATTGGTCGGCTACGCTTGGAGCTGGTGCGGGAGCAGCAGATGTACTGACTGGTGCGGGAGCAACAGATGTATCGACTGGTGTGGGAGTAGGTGTAGCCGCTATTCCCGTGGGAGTAGAAACAGAATTACCTACGGCATTATTTGTTGCAGCAACAGATGCGGGAGTTGCAGGTGTAGCAGGTGTCGCTGGAGATGGAGGAACGGTAGATACTACTGTGCCAGGCGGTGTCGAAGCAGCAATAGCAGCTTGTAAAGCGGCCAAATTAGATGGGGTTGAAGTTGCGGATGAAGACGCTGTGGGCGTTGGCGGTTGATATGTTGAAGCACCAACTGCTCCTGATCCTATACCTGCTTTAAGATATGGTGTTAAATCAGCGCCAGGAAACATCGATTGAATTTGGCTGATAGTGATGCCAGGATTGGCAGCAATAATGTTATTTATTGTAGCTCCACCGCCAGTCTTATCTGTCGTGTTGTACGCATTCGCAGCATTCGTCAATTGACTTTGTATGTCGCTCAATGAAGTTGTTTGAGGTGTTGCTGTAATGCCTTTAGCTTGGTTATACAAGTTAGTAATTTCACCAGTACTTAGCCCAGTGGCTGCAGCCATTTCTGCTGGAGTTACTTTCCAAGTATCCATCAAATTAGCAATTGTTTTATTAGTTGCTGGTGTCCCAGGGGAACCCACGGCGTTCAATGCATTTTGAATACCAGATGTAATTTGTGATGGCGTACCTGCTTGAAATTGGGCAATACCCGAAGCTGTAGGGTTTTGCAAACTAGCAAGGAGTTGTTGAGCAGGAGTCAACGTAGTTGTTGTGGGTTTATTAACTGTTGTGTTATTAGTGTCAGTATTTGTAGTACCAGTATTTGTAGTACCAGTATTTGTAGTACCAGTATTTGTAGTAGTTGTGGTTGTAGTTGGTGGCACATAAGTATTGCCCACAGTAGTAATACCACCAGGCAATAATGTATTAGTTGGTGTTAAAGAACCAGCAGATGTTGGGCCTGTAATATTACCTGTTGCGTCTCCCTTGTTCATGGGCGAGCCACTACCTGCAACACCTGACACTACATTACCACTAGAGTCTGTAAATGTTACAGGAGAAAAATAACTCATTCCTCCACCACCTGGCCTGTAGTTGGCAGGTATTTGATTCATGTTGCGCGATGCGGTCAACGTTGGAATACCACCTTGATATCCACGATAAACACCTGCAGTTCCGCCCGCTAAACCACTGCTTGATCCGCCGCCCAAAGCCTTTGCTAACGCAGCTAATCCTGCGGTAGTAGCGGCTGAGCCAAGCCCGCCACCTTTTAAAAGGTTTTGGATTTGAGTGCCTAGATTTGTAAGTGGGTTTGTTGGTGGGGGAGTCGAAGAAGCTGGAGTTGATGCTACTGCAGAAGGGTCACTTGCATTTTTATTAAACTCATCTGCGCTTGAATTGTAAACATTGCCCGCTTCATCTACATACTGATAACTACCATCTTTATACTGATAATAAGTGTTACCGTTTAAAGTATATTGTTTAGCAACCCCAGATGAGTTAGGGGTAACACCTGAACTATTATCTGTTGTACCACTTGAGGTCGAATCGTTTGATGAAGAACTTGGTAAAGATCTTGATGAAGAATTAGGTGTAACATCAGACCCTGTAGCCTGACCATTGCTATCGCCGATGCTAGGGGGGCTATCAGTAGTTATATTATTAACTGTACCATCGTCGTAAGTAACTTCATAAGTTTGGTCACCTGTATCAACAACGTTTGTTACTTTAGCCATATCAGCCTCTCAAAATATTTAAAATATCGTCAAAAGTGACATCACTACTGGCGATGTTGTCAACAGAAGGCGTTGACGCATTTTCGCTGGTTTGCGTTGTATTTGCAACAGGCGTATCGGTTACGCCAGCAGAAGGTACAGGGGGCAAAGTGCTGGGGTCAGCGTTTACAAATTTTACTTGACCTGTCTGTGGGTCAATCTCTTCAACACTCGCCCCAAAATATTTCGGCTTTTTAAATATTGCAGACGTAGGAATCCCTAAAGCGCTTGCCAGTTGCATGGATTGTATTACATTTGGCCCCCCAGAACTTTGGGAAGATTGGCTAGTTTGAGCAGGCGCTGGCTGAGTAGGCGCTGGCTGAGTAGGCGCTGGCTGAGCAGGTTGTGCTGATGTAGCGCTAGGAGTTGTTGAGCCAGATGTTAAAGCGGATGTCGCTGCGGATATTGCTGGTACTACAGTATTACCAGAAATACTGGGGTCAATTTGCTTTAGTACGGTTGTAGCTAAACTAGCTACTTTAGGGTCTACACTATTTGTTAGATTATTTAGTGCATTTAGCGCCCCAGCTACGTCACCTTTTTGCAAAGCTGTGGCGGCATTCATGCCATTCATAACCGCTTTAACATCAGACGATGCGCCAGTCATCTGAATTACGCTGTTAATTAAACCAGTTACATTGCCTGTTTTTAATGCATTTGCGACAGATAGTGCCTGATTTGCTGTTTTAAGGGCGGTCGCTGCTTCTGGCGGAATAATATTTGTGCCTGATAATGCGGTAGCGGCATTTAATACCGTGCCTATATTAAGAGGTTTACCACTTAAAATACTATTAGCTGCGTTGAGTCCTGCCACAACAGGCGCTACACCTGGTATAAAAGTAGCTCCAGGTAGCCCAGCTACCATTTGATTTACTGCGTTTGTAGTAGATGCTAAAAAACTGCCAGGTGAACCACCTGTATACCCTACTTGTTGGTTGTAGTCAGTAATAGGCGCAACTACACCAGTCTTAGGGTCAACACTAACTGTTGTATGGATTGTGCCGCCCGCTGAACCTATTTGAATTTGGTACTGACCATTAGAGCCAGGAACTACGGCATCAACAGGTAATTGATTACCCTTGGCATCAACCAATACAGTCTGTGTTGATTCTGCGCCTGTATTATCATCAAATACAGGCACTTGGGTAACTTTAGCTGACCCTGTTTGGATAGCGCCATAAGTCTGGTTAAACGCCTGACTTGGGTCATTAACTGTTGCTGGTGCTGCCATTAAACCGCCTCACCACCGCTAATGGTAATAGTTAGTCCAGTAGTTGAAGCCTTGGCAGATATAAAAGAACTTGTAGGAAGAACCTGTACGCCTGCATAGGAAAACGTAGTATTGGCTGCTACGTTTTGAGTATAAAAAAGCGCATTTCCTGTGCCCGCTGCACCGCTTACAGGAACAATATGCAGGTTAAAAGTGGCCGCAGAACCTGTTGTATTGCACACATCAATCTGTTTTAAATATGTTCTAGTCGGCGTAGTTGCATTGGTTGGAACTGTGTATAGCGTAGCATAGCTAGTCGTTAACGCAGCCTGCGCAATCTGTACTGGGGTTACATTTTGATAGGCGGCCATTAGACCCCCAGCCAAATAAGAGTTTGATTGGTGGAGACTTGGTTCATACCAATTTGATTGACGTTATCATTGCTCACAAAATATAAACGAAGCACTTTGGTTAAGGTATCAAAGTATGCTTGATCATATTCTTTAGGAGGCAGCGGTAAGTTAGGAGAAACATTAATGACTGGAATACTCATGTGTTGCCCCTTCTACCGTCAAGTTTCAATTCAATCCTAGGCGTACCGATTTGCCACTGCAAGCCTAACTGATTTCCTTCGATCTGGAAGATCATTTGGCGGCCACGAACACGCAAAAATACTTGTCCAGTAAATTGTTCAATAGGTGCTGTAGCCGTGCGAGTCACCGTAGCTATGTTAGTACCGCCTGTAGCCTGTGGTGAGTTGTATCCTGAACCTGAGTTTTGCATTGGGGTCAAAGTCATAATCACTTGAGGATTCGCCGCAGTAGACTTTCTAAAGGTAACATCAGGAAGAATGCGGTTAATAAAAGCAAAACTATTACCAAACTGAACATCAAACTCAGAAGACTGAATATACGAGTCAATAGGGTTATCTGTGCCTGTTGTGTTGTCATTTAAGCCATACTCATGGAATACCAAGGTGTTGTTGTAGGTAGCTGCAACGGGGTATGTAAGTACAGTTGAATCAATCCAAGCTGTCCTACCCATCTGCCCATAGTACCAAATATCGTCTTGATAGTTGTAGATTACATAGTTGTTAATCGTGGTGCTTGTACCCGAGCAGTAGAACCACCAAACTTCGTTGTATCCTTCGTTAGTACCAGAGAATACTTGCTGTGACTGTTGCTGATTAATATTAGCAAAGATGTATTCACGCAAGTCACAACGAAGCGTAGATACTGTACCGTTGTACTTATAGAACTTGTCAATACCCATCCAATAGGTCGTGCCCGCCGCCAAAACCGCAGAGTTTTGACTCAAGATAGAGATATTGTCACCCACAATGTTAGAACCCCAGACACCTGGCGTTCCGATGTATTGGAATGAATAGACTGAAGTATCAGTAAAAACAATAATCTCTTGTCTGTTTTGCACGCAACTGATGATCTGCGAACCACGAGATAGCCTGATATCTCCTGCTTGATTGGTCGCAGCGGGTGTCCACATGGTCACAGATTCCTGATCAGACCAACGAACCAGCATAGGATCGATAGTAGAAGTACCCAATGCGTTAGTACCAAATGCAAACACAAAACGACTAGCATCGGAGACAAAGATAAAATTAGCAACAATCGGTACATCTGACGCTCCCGATAATGTTGAAATGTTTACTGCTGGGCTGGTAATACTAGTGGTATAACTCCAATAATATACACCGCCACCTCTAGGGCAAAAAATTAAATCTTGGCCAAAATTGGATTGACTCCATAGCCGCAGGCTAATTGTAGTATTTGTACCATTTCCCCATGTCCCAGCGCCCCATGCCCCAGCGCCCCAACCAGATAAAGGCACTTCAATTGCTGGGCCAGTATTAATTTGATAAGTTGCTGTAACTGTACCACCGCCAGGTGAACCAGATGCATCCGTGGAATTTGCTGTAGCTGTGGCTGTAAATGTAAATGTATTAGCATTTAATACAATTACTTGGTATTGTTGGTTTAAAACGGCTGCGGTTATATTACCGCCTAAACCAGTAGCCCCACTAAATGTTACAAAATCTCCTGTTATAGCGCCGTGTGCAGTGGCTGATACTGTAATTGTAGATTGTCCAGCTACAGCCGTAAATGGATTAGTTAATGTAGCTGTGCCACGAACAGGTGTGATATCAAAATAAATACCAGCCTTAGTAATATAAAATTTTAAATTTGTACCTACACCGATCAGTGAAGTGCCATCAAGAGCAGACCAATTAAACAATGACCTGCATGTGCCTTGGTAAGTGGAAATACTAAGGGGATACCAGCCCCCTATTTTTTCGGGAAAACCTTGGCGAAACCGCACATTTTGAGATGCGTACCAACCCCCAGCAATTGAAAAATTAGCTGAGATTGTGCCTACTGTTTCGGCAGTATATTGGGTTTGCTCCCGATTTACACCAGGGCGAAACACCATTGGGAGCATTTGATAGGGTGCTGTGGCCATTACTTATTCTCGCATTAGGAGGCTAAAACGGCAAGGGCTTTACGGGTTAATTCATTGCGTTCATTGAGGCCAAAAAGCCCTCCGTTGATACGTTTACATAGTCCCTCGTTATTACCGCTTTCAGCCAATTCATTGCATCCGTGGGTTCTCCAGAACCACCCTGCGCTTAGAGCAGCATACATGGGAGTAGCAACCAACTGGGGATTTATCACAAAATTCTGATTAAGTGCTTGCCCGCAGTGGAAATAGTTATCGTGAAATGTGAGCTGGATACAGCCTCGTCCGTGGAAGCGATGCCCATCTCCTGACGCCTCATCTCGATTACCGCCTCGATTGGCGTAAATACGATTGGCGATTTTCTCGGGATTGTGAGCGTAAAGCTCAACTTCTCCTGCTTTGAACTTATGACCGAACAACTTTTGAAGGGTTTCGGCTCTATAGTTGAGATTTTCTTCCAGAGTTTTGAAATGGTTGCACTCATGGCTGCATTGCCCTATAAAAGCCGCCTGTTCTTTGGCGGTAAAAATAGTGAAGGTAACAAATGTTGTGGTCAATGGCTCAGACCACTCAGGCCCAATACCAAGCGCATGGAGCTTCTCAGGGCTTAACATTGACCATCTCCCTTACTTTATTGTAGGTGTCGATGCAGGCGTTGAGTTGGGTGATGGCGATGTCCCCGTCTGCTGCGATGGCTGCAATAGTCTTAAGAGTCTCTCGCTCAGATTGGCCGTCATTGGTTGAATCTCCTCTGGCAGGGGTGGCATCTGGACTGGCTTGAACGGGACATTGGGGACTGAGGCGCAACTCGCCAGAGTCAATCCTAGAGTTAATACTAGACTGCTTCGTTTTAACATCATTTCTCGCCTTTACAAGTGCCGTGGTTACGCCTGTTAACTTTTTGTTCAGTTCGGCTTCTTTGGCACGAGCTTCGTCATTAAGTCGGATAATTTCTGCTTGATCTTCAGCAACGCGTTCTTGATAGCCTGCATGGTGTCCATAAAAATATACTCCTAAGACGGCGCAGATAGCGCCTAAAATAAACCAAGGATTGAGGAAACTAAACATTGCTAGCCCTCGCATGTGCCATTCTCTCACGTTCTGCGTCATCTTCCAAGGTGGGGTGAGACATGGGTGGAGGGGGTGGAGTCCAGCCAGACGGAGAAGATGGAGCCATCATAACAACTGGAGCTGGCGGTGGGGGAGGAGGTGCAACGTAAGCATCCTTATTGGCCTTGGCTGCATTCATCATGTTGGTTGCCTCATTGGTTAAACCCTTGGTCAAAATACCGCCTATCCCGCCCACGATCAGTAACACGATATCATTAAGCATCTTGGTGTATGCTTGATCAATGGGAGCCATAGCCTTGATC
>Ga0208253_1000048_pt1 | contig 51858 bp, 54 predicted proteins | sample CryBogCBE10Oct08_FD_184573 | JGI IMG/M metagenome (GOLD analysis project Ga0208253, IMG submission 184573) | Freshwater microbial communities from Crystal Bog, Wisconsin, USA - CBE10Oct08 (SPAdes) | ecosystem: Environmental > Aquatic > Freshwater > Lake | place: Crystal Bog, Wisconsin, USA...
GACAATGACTATAGTTGCCAATTAATCGATATCGAGCATCTGTATGAAAATTACTTTAGTTTAAATATATGACGCAGCACACTAAAACTCGTCACTCTCAAGTTAAAAACTTTTTTTATAAAAAAGCTGCCATGAAAACTTGAGTGATTCTATTTTTTGATATTGACAGTAGGGAGCTGGTATTTGACATTATGGCGGGAATGTCGTGGCCAGATTTGTTTGTGAAGAAATGAGGGCTGGTTTGGTGATAAAGTTAACTAATCGAAACAAGAGGAAGGATGAATAGTAAATTAAAATAAATGATTATGCTTTTCATGGCAGGTGTTTTTTTCGTATCCTGTACGAGTGCAACCATTATTCGTTCTTCTGACCCCTGAGTCAAAGATATATGTTGATGATGAGTTGAAGGGTACGGGGACTGTTTAGCACAGTGACAAAAAAATGGTGACTTCTTCGAGCCGTGTTAGGATCGAAAAGCCTGGCTGTTTACCGGAGATTTATACTTTTTCTAGAAGCGAAGAGCTAGAGATAGGTGCCTGTTTAGTCAGTCCGCTACTGTGGTTCATTCGTCTTCTTTGGGTGATGAAATACAAGCCAGAGCATGTTTATGAATATTCTTGTAAAAAACCTCCTGCTAGTTCTTTGCATTTTTTGGACGCTTCTGACAGCTTACGGACCTCGATGGCAAATTAAACCAGAAGAAATCGCTTTTTTGGATCTCTTCGAAGAAGAAGGTTTTTTTGATGCTAGTTCTGAATTGGTGAATGTTTATCGTTCCTTTTTCAGGTTAGGGCTTTTGTTTCAATGTCGCCTTTATCCCAGTGACTCGTATTTTTATTTAGGACGTCATCGTTCTTGTGAGGCTCGCTGGACACTGGTTAGGCTTATGAGTAGAATACTCTCAGAGTCTGATGCAGAGCGTGTTTATCCTTATCTATCAGATCTCACGAGGGCCTTCGCTTTTATGATAGTCCACAAGATTGCAGTCTTATCGGTAGTTCTGTCTTCCTTGATACCCATCAAGCTGAAAGCGGCAAGTTCTCCTGTTCAGGCATTTTATGCGAACGCTCTGAAAAAAGGTATTGAAGATTGCAAGAATCATGAAATTAAGCTCGGAATGTTAAGCCTTCGAATGGCAGAGTTGGGTTCATCGTCTGATCAACAGTGGTCGCAAGCTAAGTTTCTATCCCTTCTATGTCCATCAGAGGCAGAAATATTAAAAAGTTTTTATTCGGAAATTAATTCATTAGATAGCTCAAAATTGAGTTTTTTTTCGACCAAAGCTCCATTTACTCAAAGCAGTGAGTGGATACGAAGGGTTCGATTGACAGATCCAAAAGATTTTCAACGGTTTGATCTTTGAAAAAAGTCTGAAAATCCTGAGGTTTTGACGCAAGTCAGTCTTCACGCACAGCAGTCCTCGTTGATAGAAAGGGTAAAGAAGGAATCCGGGGTCGAGGAGTTTTCGTACCGATCTCTTTTTTTCTTGGATTAAGTAGTGCGTTCGTTCCTGGACTTGGTCAGGCCATGCAGGGTAACTGGGGATCTGCTGGGACCGCATTTTTTTTGAGTGCTTTTATTTTAGGTACTACGATTGAATTTGTTCATCGTGGTCAAGTTTTTGCAGCAGGGGCATCCGCAATGCTATTTTCTATGGTATATCTTGCAAATATTGTAAACGCTTCAAGTCAAGCAAAGACTTACAATCAGACAAAAACTCAAAAGTTTAGAAAATCTCTCAAATGGTATCTGTTTGCAGAGCTCAGACTTGAGTTTTGAGGGTTTTTAAATCTCATTTTTGACCATGCAAAAAGGCCCAAACCTAAGCGATAAGTTGTTTTTTCGTGAGCAGGGAATCGTAAATCCGATGAGATACTTCATCCTGTGGGATGAAAAAAATTTTGATTTTATTGCATAAAAAAATTGTGACCTTCTTTTTTTTCTTTCTTGGATGGGGAGTAATACTGGAAAGCGTAAAAGAGCAAAAAAAAAGATCGGATCAAAAGTCAGCAGGAGTTTTCTGTTTTTTTTTATTTGACTCGAGTTTCAAGTTTTTTTGTAACTATTTGATTTTAAAAGGATTAAGTAAAATGCTGAGTTTTAAAAAAATCAATAATTTCAATATGTTGCATAAATTTTAGGAAAAAACTTGAAACTCGAGTTTGATTCACGATCAGAGATAGGTTTTAGATGCTGTCAATTTTTTACTGACAGTAAAAACGGTACCTGGTTTGGCAGTCTTATCGAAAAAGTCTTGCAGATCATGCAAGATGGTGCCGAGAGCCGGAATCGAACCGGCACGGTTCTTTCGAACCGCAGGATTTTCTTACCGCTTCGGCTTTCGCCGCCAAGATGACTTGTTTGCGGTCTGGACTATATCTTCACCCTGCTCAAGAAGAGTTTAGGTGCGCAGGTATCTAGTCTCTACGGCGCTCATCTGATGTCAGATGTTCCCACGGTGTTGGCAGTGAAGCGTTCACCGTTATCCCTGCGTCCACTTGTTTTGTTTCCAAAACAAGGCTCCATTACAAAGTCCTGTGCGTCTACCAATTTCGCCACCCCGGCTTCTGATAAGGGAAGCCCTTTGTACCTAATCCTGGTTTCTGAGTAAACTAAAATCAGCAGCGAGGTATGATCTTAGTGATTTTTTTTGAGGTAGGGATCATTTTGATGAGTTCTCCTCGGTGGATCGTTGTTTTTGGATCTAAAAACAGTCTTTCAGGATGATCAGGGTTGCACAGTAGCACATTGGGATTGTGTTCTTCGAGGATATCGCTAATGACACGTTTGACTTTGGGATTCCAAGCCTTGGGAGGATAGGCGCAGGAAGCTAACCAAAGGTAGGAGAATTTAAGCCATTTTCGTTCAGAAGCTAGATCTTTGGAAAACCACTGAAACCAATTGCCTGGAATCCGGATGGGGTACGAGAAGTGGCACCAATTTCGTCCTCCTTGCAAGGGACAAGCTGAAGTGTGTAGGCATGGTCCCCAGATAGGAAGCTCGTGATTTTCTAATAGCTTATCTCGCAGTGAACTTAAGTACTGCGACGGGCTTTTGTGTGCAGGTTCTAAAAAAAGCATGCCGCCTCCCTGTGCTTGGTCTAAAAGAGGGGTCCAAAACGAAGTGTTGCGAGGTAATCCTGATTCATTGAGAACATTGCCTAGAAAGATCAATGAAGTGGGTTTTAAAGTTTGAGTAGCCTCCCACCAGGGGCCTGGTTGGGTGTAAATTTTTACTTTTCCTCGTAATTTTGGAAATTGTGAAGCCAGTGCTTCCGCAAGTTTTTTTCCGTCTTGCATGATGGTGGTATTTAAATCAAACCAGAAAAATTCTATGGGAGGAATTTCTGAGAGATTTTTTTCTAAGAGCAGCAGTAAAAAACTCAGGGAAGCTGTTCCTGGTCCTGAGCCTAAATCGGCAATCCTCAAAGTTCTTTGTTGGCTACCATGATGTAGACAGGCGTCGATGGCTTGGGAGTGGATTTGAAACAGGGTTAAGAATTTAGCCATTTGAAGAGGCATAAAATACAGAAGGTAAGAGGATCGGTATTTCGCATGTTGGAAATAGGAAGCTAAAGCACGTGAGCGTTCTTGGGTAAAAAGAGTCGATAGCTCTTTGACGCCTCTGCTGAAAAAGGCCGCATCTGTCTGAGAAAAAGGTTTATTTTTCCAAATTTCCTTTTGGCTATAGTTTTTTTTGACCCAATGGGGGATCCATTCGTCTGTGAACCAAAGCCAAGCTTTTGGAAAGGGATGAAACCCGGGTAAGAAGGGAGATGCTTCGTGCGGAGCATAGATTTCAAAAGGGTTGATGGGCATTTGCATCACTATGCTACACTCGGGAAGCGAGGTCAATGATGGATACCTTACCGGCTAGTTCGGTTACTGGGAAGAGCAAACAGAACGTTTGGGGTTTCTTCTGTCCTTTGTGTCAAGTTCCACGTTCTTTGTCTTTTAATCCCCGCCTTACGCGAAGGCATGTACTTCAGGTTTTCAGTGGAGTGCTTTTTTTGGACTTGCTTTTATGGGATGTTTTTTCCTGGAGGGGTTTTTTCTTATTTGTACCTCTCTGGGGCATTTTTGAGATTTATTATCGATTGCGAAGACGCATGAAACTTCGTTGCTCGCAGTGCGGGTTTGATCCTTACCTAGTATTAAATGATCTTGATTTGGCAAAAAAAGCAATAGAGAGCCACTGGGTTAAGAAATATCAGGAAAGGAAGTCTCCCAAAAGGCACCTCGAGGGCAAGGTGCGAAAGGTGGTTGAGGGTGTGGCTTCAGAAAGAAAAGGTTCTTGACACTAAGGCTCAAGGGCATTAACCTCTTCGGCTATGTCAGTCAATAAAGTAATTATAGTGGGTAACTTGGGTCAAAATCCAGAGGTTCGTCAGACTCAATCAGGAGCATCTGTAGCTCAGTTCAGTGTTGCTACAAATGAGAGCTGGATGGATAAAGCCGGTCAGAAGCAGGAAAGAACTGAGTGGCATCGAGTCGTGGTTTGGGGGAAGCAAGCTGAGAATTGTCAGCAGTTTCTCGCTAAAGGGCGCCAGGTTTATGTAGAAGGGCGATTGCAAACCCGTCAGTGGCAGGACAAAGAAGGACAGACGAGGTACACTACTGAGGTTCATGCTCAGACTGTTCAATTTCTAGGAGGAAAGGGCCAAGGTACGGATCGTTCTCAGGAATTCGGTTCGTTTCCCTCTGCTTCGTCTTATTCTACTGCCCGTGCTGAGGAAGAAAAAATGCCTTCTTTCGATGTGCCGATGATGAACAAAGAAGCAAGTCCTGCACCGTCAGCCACTTTCATGGATGATGATCTTCCCTTTTAAGGGATTGTCATGGAGATGAAGATTTTAGTGGTCGTTCCGACCTACAATGAAGTAGGTTGTTTGGAAAGACTGGTGGATTCTATTTTCTCTCAGGGTATTGCTGGCTTGGAGGTACTGGTGGTAGATGATGCATCTACGGATGGAACTTCTGATTTGGCAGATGCTTTGTCTCGTCGTTTTTCGGGAATACATGTGCTCCATCGTGCGGGTAAGTTGGGTCTTGGGACTGCTTATTTAGATGGTTTTCGTTGGGGATTGCAGAAGGATTTTTCTCATTTTATTCAGATGGACGCTGATTTTTCCCATCACCCTCAGTATTTAATGAGCATGGTTGGTTTTTTGAAGACCTCGCCTGTTGTGGTGGGTTCTCGTTACGTTTCTGGAGGCGGTACTTTACATTGGAGTTGGGGAAGAAGGTATTTGAGTCGTTTCGGGGGTATGTATGCTCGATGGATTCTGAAAGTGCCCATTGCGGATTTTACCGGTGGTTTTAATGGCTGGAGTCGGCAAGTATTAGAATCATTAGATTTGTCAGTCTTTCGCTCAGATGGCTATGCATTTCAGATTGAGCTGAAGTACCGAGCTTTTCAAAAAAAGTTTAAAATTTTTGAGTTTCCCATTATCTTTGAGGACCGGCAGCTAGGTGAATCCAAGATGAGTTGGCGTATTGTTTTTGAGGCGTTAGTTCGTATTTGGGGATTTCGATGCAGATCTCGTGGCTAGCTGGATTTCTCGTATTTGCTTGTTTGCACTTTGCTTGGGCAGACAAAGTTCCCACCGCTTTATTAGTAGATAAAAGTAAAAATCTTCTTCATGTCTGTGAAAGTCGACGGGAAGGTTATCATATTGTTAAGACTTACCATACCACTTTAGGAAAAGTGCAGGGAGATAAGCAAACGGAAGATGATTTAAAAACTCCTGAAGGTATTTATACATTCAATAGTTTTTCCAAACCTCCCACACTTCCGAAGAAATTTGGGGTGATGGGTTTTTCCATGAATTTTCCGAATGCTTTTGACAGAATAGCGGGAGTTACAGGTTCTGGGATCATGCTTCACGGCACAGATAACCCTGGACGGACTGAGAAAAAGTTTGATAGCGAAGGCTGTGTAGTTCTTCAAAATAAAGAAATGCAAGAAGTTCGATCTTACATTCGATTAGGACTTACACCTATCTTAATTTTTTCAGGTTTGAGCGATGGATATATGCGTGCTGCACCTGATCATAAAATTAAAATTTTTTTTGATAATTGGATAAAAAATTGGAAGACGAAGGCCTTACAGGCTTATATAGATGCTTACCATTCTGATTTTTTGACGGAAGGAAAAGATAAAGCGGCTTGGAAAAAGTATAAATCTCGTTTGAATGAAAAATATGCTCGGATTCAAATAGAGCCTAAAAATGTTTTTTTTTATTTGCATCCTAAATATGCAATGGTGACTTTTACTCAAAATTATATTTCTTATTGGTCCTCAGGGGTGAAGGCTCACCAATCGTATGGTACGAAGATGCTTTATATTGCGGAAGAGGATCATGCGTTAAAAATTATTGCCGAGAATTTTACGAATACAGTTTGGTGAAAGATGCTTGATTGGGATCGATGGCAGCTTGAATCCTTAGCGTGCAGTGACTTTCCTCGCCTTGGCAAGGAAGTGGCTTGGGCTATTGAGCAAAAGTGGATTCCTGGATGTGTGCTTGGGTATGTCAATTTGCATCGCCAGAGGATGTATTTAGGAGCTTGGGGGTCTCAAAGGATAGTGCCTTCTTGTGAGGCTATGGCTATTCATACTCTTTTCGATGTGGCTTCATTAACCAAAGTGATGGCTACAGCTCCTTTAGCAGCTTACTTGGTTCAACGAGGCTGGCTTGATTGGGAAACTCAAGTGCAGTCCATTTTGCCAGAATTTCAAGATAAGCGGGTTAAGGTGCATCATTTGTTGTCTCATACTTCGGGGCAGCCTGCTTGGGTTTCATTTTGGGAGATGCTTGAGGCTCGTTTTTTGCCTCAGCCTTTATATTCTGTTTCGATTCAAAAAAGACAAGAAGTGATGCGAGGCTTGGTTTTTTCTGTTGCTCAAGAATATCCACCTGGAAGTTTCAGTCTTTATTCTGATCTTTCTTTTTTAACTCTGGGTTTTGTTCTAGAAGAAGTGCTGCAGATGCCTTTAGACCGAGCTGTTCAGAGTTTGCTTTGGAAGCCTATGGGTGTTCAAGAAGCTTTTTATCAGAAAATCGATACACCTGCTTGGCTTTGGAAATCTTCGAATACTGCGTCCACCGAGCAATGTGGATGGAGGCAGGCGATTTTACAAGGTCAGGTAGATGATAGAAATTGCTGGGCGATGGGGGGCTATGGGGGGCATGCAGGGGTTTTTGCCTCAGCTCAAGCTGTTTTGCATTTTGTGGCGGCATTGATTGACGGTTTTCTTTCAGAAGCAATGCTTGAAAAAATGTGGACTTGTGTCAAGGAGCCTGGAGGCTGTGAACGTACTTTGGGTTGGGATACCCCTTCTGAGGGAGGGTCTACAGGGCGTTTTTTTTCAAAAAAAACAGTAGGTCATTTAGGGTTTACAGGGACCTCTTTGTGGATTGATCGACAAGAGGCACTTGCATTTGTTGTTTTAACGAATCGCGTTCATCCTTCTGCTGAAAATTCTGGAATCCGACTTTTTCGTCCTCGAGTGCATGATGCTTTTAGGGAGGATCTTCAAGCCTTGCAATTTCGGATATAAGCGATGTATGCAAGTAGAGGGGGTGTCATGGTAGTTGATTTCGCTCATTTAAAAAAAGTACATATCATAGGTATTTGTGGAACGTTGATGGGAGCTTTTGCTACTTATCTTAAAAGATTGGGGGTTGATGTTTCAGGTAGTGACTCTCATAAGTATCCACCCATGAGTGACGTGTTACTGGATGCGAGTATTCCTGTTTTTGATGGTTATGATCCTAAAAATTTAGAAAATTTAAGTGATTTAGATCTTGTGGTGATTGGAAATGTCATTCGTTCTGACAATCCAGAGGCTTTAGAGGCGAAACGAAAAGGTTATTGTATTACTTCACTTCCAGAAGCGATGGAAAATCTTTTTTTAAAGCAAACACGCAATCTTGTGGTTGCTGGTACCCATGGGAAAACTACTACTTCCAGTTTGCTTGCTTATGTTTTAAAACAATGCCATGAAGATCCTCATTATTTTGTAGGGGGGGTATGTTATGATCTTCCTTTTAGTTTTCATGTTTCTGATCTTGCGCCTGGAAAACCTTTTGTTTTAGAGGGAGATGAATATGATACTTCTTTTTGGGATAAAGTTCCCAAGTTCAATCATTATCTTCCCGATGACGTTGTTTTAACTTCTGTAGAGTTTGATCATGCTGATATTTATGCTGACTTTGAAGCAGTGGTGGCTGCATTTGAAGGTTTAGTGAGTCGTATTCGTTCTGAAGGAAGTCTAATTGCTTATTGGGATGATCCTTGCGTTCAAAAGATTGCAATGAAATCCCAAGTGCCTGTTTTTTCTTATGGAATTAAGTCGGGTCAATTTCTTGCAAAAAATATTCAATTCATAGAAAAAACACAGAAGACTCAATTTGAAATCTGGGATCATCAAAAAAAAGTTGATGTTATTTGTTTCAATCTCGTAGGTACTCATAATGTTTTAAATGCGCTTGCTGTTTGGATTTTATGTCAAAACAGAAAAGTCAATTTAACGTTGATGCATGAAGCTTTTTCTTCATTTCGAGGAGTGAAAAGACGTCAAGAAATAAAAGCTGAGGTAGGTGGTATTTTAGTCATTGATGATTTTGCACATCATCCCACTGCTGTGCGAGAAACTTTAAAAGCGTTACGATTTCGTTATCCTCAGAGAAGATTGATTGCTGTTTTTGAGCCTAGAAGTGCGACTTCTCGAAGAAAAGTGTTCCAGAAGGAATATGTGCGTTCTTTTCAAGAGGCTGATAGAGTCTTTGTTGCAAATCCTTATGATCAGTCTAGAATCGAAGAAGAAGATCATTTTTCAAGTGAATTGTTAGTTCAAGACTTGTCTTCGTCGGTTCCTGCTTCTCTTTTAGTGTCTGAAAAAAAAGATCGCGTTTCTCAAATACTTGAAAAGTGTATATCGGGTGATGTGATAGTTATTTTTTCCAATGGTTCTTTTGATGGATTAATTCCAGCTATTTTAGAATGTCTAATTTCACGTCAAAGTTGACGGATTTTCCTTCTTCAATCGTTGTTTGAATGACTTTTTCCATCCCTAAAATAGGGTTAGATAAGCGAATGACATAGTTTCCCGTAGGTAATTTTTCATTTTCAAGAGGAGTTTTGTATTTCCAGGTGGTGTTTTCTTCCATGGGTATGATGGCAGTAGCGCTAGGTGTAGATTTTAAGGAAATAAATCCATAGTGAAGCGGTTCTAAAGTTACATCAATCATCCATTCTGTGAGTTCGGCAACTTGGGTTGATTCTATCACAAAATCTCTTTGAAAATTTTTATATCCAGAGCGCAGAATTTTTAACTCTAAAGGTGAATCTAAATCAACTGGGATATCAAGATTTTTGTTGTCAATATTTTTTTCGTTGAGAGAAATTTTAGAAAATCCACCACCTGGAATAATATTTAGTCTTAAAATAATGGATTTTCTAGATAAATTTAATCCTTCTTTTTCGATTAAAGTAAGATGATTTTTAATCTGCTGAGATTCGATGGTTTCATAGATATTATGCATAATAAAACGAAAAGCATCTGAAAAAATAAGAGTATTTCCATTTTCATATAAAAAAAATAATCCCAAAAAAAAAATAGAAAAAATAAAAAATTTAAAAGATTTAGAAGATTTCTTATTTTCTTTTTTAGGATTTTCTGATAGAGTTCTTAGAATTCTTTTATCTTTTTTTTCTATTTCTATTTTTTTGAAAAGTTCTTTTTTGATTTGTATCAGGTCTGATTTTTCATTTTTATTTATTTTGTTGGCAAAATCAGGAAGACTCAATTCTTCTTTGAGGCTAGGAAGAAGGCTCGGAGCAATAATATTATTATTATTTCTTTGGTGATTAAGTAAGATATTTTGAGCTTTTTCGTTGAGTTGCTGTATCTTTTTTTGATCTTCTTTGATTTCTTCTGAAAAAATACTTTTACTACAGGAAGCAAGATCTGAAATGCTAAATTCAGGCATGTAATAATAAAGAAATTTGTGAAGTGCTTTTTGCATTTCTTCAGCTGTTTGAAATCGTTTTGTTTTTTGTTTTTCTAATGATTTTAGAACAATTTCATCGAGTTCTTTTGGAATTTTTGGATTAAAGAAAGAAGGAGGTTTGATATGATTCTGGCAATTTTCGATTAATTTTAAAGTTGCAAGATCATTTTCAGCTGCGAAAAGTTTTTTTCCGACCAAAGTCTCCCAAAGTACGATTCCTAAACTAAAAATATCGCTTCTTCCGTCTAAGGTTTCGCCGAGTATTTGTTCTGGAGATAGATAACTTGGTTTTCCTTTGATAATGCCTACGCGAGTAGATTCAACGTTAGTTGTTGCTTTAGCGATACCGAAATCGATGATTTTTACTATTCCATTATAGGAAATGAGAATGTTTTGAGGACTGATGTCTCTGTGCACAATTTCTAAAGATTCTCCTGATATTTTGTCTTTAAAAGTATGTGCATAATGAAGGCCTGATGCAGCTTGTTCTACGATATAAACTACCAATTCAATAGGAAAAGTTTTATTTAAATCTGAAAAACGCCTCATAAATTCTTTGATGTTTTTTCCTTCAACTAATTCCATGACGATGAAAGGTTGATTGTTTTCTTCTCCGAAATCATAGAGTTGAACGATATTGGGATGATTGAATCCCATAGTTACATTGATTTCAGACTTGAACATTTTTAAAAAATCAACGTTAGAATTTTGTTCAGATTGGATGCGTTTAATGACTATAAGGCGACTTGAAATTTCTGTAGAGGCAAGTCTTGCTCGGTAAATTTCTGCCATACCTCCCTGAGCAATTTTGTCCAGTAAAAAATATTTTCCGAATTTTTTTAAACTTTCTTCCATTCGGGTCCTCTTATGGATTATCGATAAAAACCTTCTTTTATTAAATTAAATTTATTATCTTATGATGTCGATAGAAATAGAGTTCAAGGAGAAACACATGGAATTTAAAAAGCATTCAAACGATTGGAAGCAGGGTGTTATCAAAGCTCTTTTAAAGCTTTTAAAAGAGAAAGATCATTATACTTATGATCACTCAAGACGTGTTTCTAAATATGCATTACTTTTAGCTCGAGAAGCTCAATTAAATGAAAAAGATCAGAAAATAGTTGAATATTCTGCATTGTTTCATGATTTAGGTAAAATAGGTATCTCTGATAGCATTTTATTGAAACCAGAAAAACTTTCACCGATAGAATCTCAAATGATGCAAGCGCATCCTGTCAAAGGAATAGAGGTGATCAGTTCTATTGACGATCCTTTTTTTCAATCTCTTTTGCCTGGTATTCGTAATCATCATGAACGTTTTGATGGAAAAGGTTATCCGGATCAATTAAAAGCTGAGGGCATCCCTCTTGCTGCAAGAATTATTCTTATTATGGATACTTTTGACGCTATGACGAGTACACGACCTTATCGCAAGGGAATAGATGCATCTATAGCTTATGCAGAGTTAAAGAAATTTTCAGGTACTCAATTTGATAAAGATTTGGTAGATCTATTCATCAAAGCTCATGCTTCTTGGAAAGGGCAGAGCTCATACAGTTCTTTATTGAAAGATATTGCTTAGAAACTATTTTTTAATACAAAAGTCTCAATTTTTCTGGAGCATTCGTGAGACTAGAAGAAAATGATAATGCAATTTTGAAGCAAGCTTTCAAAGAGTGTGATCAATTAGCGAATGCGATTGAAGTATCTTTTTCAAGTAACATTCAAGATTTTAACCTTCGTGAAATTCGTTTTAGTCTTTTTGTCTTAAAAGCTAGATCAGAAATGCTAGGAAGTGCTTTTTTTTCTCAATGGATAAGAGATTTTCAAGATCTTGTTGCTATTGAAAACGAAAAAATTAAAAAAAAATGTAGAGAATTTTCGCAATTAGAAGATGTCAAAAAATTTTATTTTTTATTGTGTCAACAAATAAAAAAATATCTTTATTGGATGCAAAACAAAAAAAACAGGTTTCTCAAAAATGATGAAAATTTAAAAAAAAGAAGAATTTTCATTTTTGAAAAAGATGAGATATTATTTTCAAAAATTGAAAAAATATGTTCTTATAACCATGATCTAGAAATCATAGGAAAAGCTACAAAATTTGAAGAAATAGACTTCATCTCTTTAGAAAAATATCCTCATCTCATGATCTTAGATGAATCTTATGCTCAAAAAGTCAAAGAAAAAATACCTGTTCCTCTGATTGTTTTAAAAGAATCTCTTCAGGGAGGTTTTGATGAATGGCATGAATATGCTATTGATTGCTTCATTAAAAATGCCTTAATGCAAGAATTAGATTTCAAGCAGTATGCTGATAGAGTATATCATGCTTCCCTATGCAGTTTACGTGCATTGATGCGTTATTATGTTAAGACGACTATTGAAATTTCTCAAAACTTTCATTTAGATGAATCTTACGTAGAAAAAATGATGATTTTTTCTCTAGCTCCTTCAAGTATACGAACTTTTTATGATATATGTAAAATTTTTCCAAAAGAGACTCCGCCTATTTTGTTAGTTCATTCTTTTGGTGAAGATTTTACTCAATTACTCATCCATGGTTTGAAATCTATAGTTTCATTAGATGTTTTTGAGGCTCACAATAATTTAAAAATTGAAGATTCAAAAATTTACATCATTTCTTCAAAAAATCCTATGGATATAATTTTAAAAAATAATGTATTTCAATTTAAATCAAATTTTATAAAAAATTATCTGGACGCTTTGTTTTTTTCAGCTTCTCGGTTTTTTCAAGATAAAGCTTTTGTGATCTATTTAGGTGGTTTGGATGAAGATGGATTAGAGGGCATGAAAAAAGTAAAATTTTTATATGGTACCGTTCTCGTTCAGGAACCCATGGAATGTGTTTATACAAATCAGTTACTTTCTTCATTGACTCATCATTGCTTGACAGATTGTCTTTTGGGAGATGAGATTCCAGGCTTTGTAAGTCATTATTTAGAAAAAAAAATAGATACTTTCTCTTATGAAGAGTATAGAAAATATCTAATCAAGATCAGTAAATCAAACTTAAAGGTTTTAATTGTAGATAGTTCTGAAGCTTCTTTGATTTCTATGAGAGAAGATCTGAATCAATTGGGTATTAAAAAATACGGAGAAGCAAAAAACGCAGTGGAAGCTTTGATTTTACTAGTAAAAGAATCTAAAACAGATCATCCTTATTCTTTCGTATTTTGTGATCAGAAGATGCCGATGATGTCTGGCACTGATCTAATAAAAAACATAAGATTAAATAAAAAATTAAAAAAAATCCTTTTTATACTTACCTGTGCTACTGATAAAGAAATGGTTTTGGAGTCAATTGGTGTGGGAGTTGATGATTTTTTAGTAAAGCCTATTGATCTTTTGACATTAGCTAAAAAAATCAATAAATTTTTGGAAAAAAATTGAAACAAATATTTCACTCGAGTTTCAAGTTTTTTCCTGAAATTTATGCAAAATATTGAAATTATTAATTTTTTTTAAAACTCAGCACTTTATTTAATCCTTTTAAAATCAAATAGTTACAAAAAAACTTGAAATTCGAGTATGATCATCTCAGCATGTGCTCCTGGCACGTCTTAAGTACTATAAAAATCTGAACTGGGTGGCAGGAAGTACTCAAAGCTGAATTAAGAGAGTTTGATTCATAGACTTTTTATGCATTAGCTGTTGATTTTCGAGATTATAGCTCCGGTGAGCGAAAAAGTCGCTATTGTCAAAAATATTATTATTGAAATAGTTAAGGGTAAGCGGGTCCTAGATTTTCAGATTTTTTAATGGAGTTTTAAGTTTTTCCCTGAAATTTATGCAACATATTGAAGTTTAGGAAAGAGTCACGCAAGCAGTGAAATGAGAGAGCCTCAGTTTCACCTAAAAACTTGAAACTCGTCTTTCAGTGGTTCCATGGTATTTTTTCTGCGATTACTCAAAAGAATTTAAAAAAGGCTTACGGATAAAGTAGAAATTCTTTGCGGGTTTCTTCCCAAGCAATTTCGTCTTTTATTTGTTTTTTCTCAAAATCTTCGATGGAAGCATGAGGCTCATCTACCCAGTTTCTGAGAAAAGTGCTTCCGGTGATGAGGTCAATGGCTAATCGATCCGTTTCATACTCATAATGAAAGTCTCTCCAAAGAGGGTAGTCTGGATAAGTCATACGAATGGATTTCAAGTAAAGAGCGATCAGTCGGTAGGGTTTAAAGAGGAGGTGCTGGTAACTTAGATCGTCTACGTGCATTTGAAATCCAGAACAAACGAAGCCTGTATGTTTTTGAAAAGTCGGTAAGAAGTAGCAAGGACGTAATTTGCAGCCTCGTATCCAAGAAGGAGCAAGCCTTTGCATAGTTTTTAAGAGCAAAAGAGTGTCTAAGTTGGGCGCTCCTACCATTTCTAAGGGTCTTGTGGTTCCGCGGCCTTCGCTTAAGGTGGTTCCCTCAAGCATGACCGTTCCTGGATAGCAGCGTGTCGCGCTTAATGTTGCAATATTAGGACTAGGGTTGATCCAGGGGAGGGTGCCAAGCGGCCAGCCCCATCCTGGGGAGCCGGTGGTGTATTCTTGCATGGGGATGACTTTGAGGTCTACGTCAAGGTGGTGGTTTTTTTGAAACCATCGAGCTGCTTCCCCTAAGGTTAGTCCATGCCGCATAGGAAATCGAGAGCATCCGACAAAGCTTGTATACTCTGGTTCAAGCAGGGATCCTTCTACCGGTCTTCCTGCTGGATTGGGACGATCTAAGATCCAAACGGTTTTTTGAGAGGAGCAATCTTCTAAGAGATAAAGAAGTGTCGTTAAAAAAGTATAAACGCGTGTTCCTACGTCTTGAAGGTCTATAAGCAAAACATCAAAGGTTTCAAGCATAGAAGGAGTAAGGCGTCTGACTTTTCCGTAAAGGCTGAAGACGGCAATGCCATGTACCGGATCTATATAATCTTCCGACTCTACCATATTGTCTTGCTTGTCTCCTCGCATGCCATGCTGAGGTCCAAAAGCTGAAACGATACGAAGCTGGGAGTGCATCAGGGCGTCTAAGCTATGGAAAAACTTTTCTGTTTGAGAAGAAACTTGGGAAGCAGGATGTGCTAAAAGTGCCAGTTTTTTTCCTGTGAGTTCCGATTGTAATGACTGATCTTGAAGTAAGACGTCAATTCCCAGAAGCATCGCATTCTCCCATGAGAAGTTCTAGCGTAGAAAAATCCGTTTTTATACGAAAATTTCTCGAATCATGAAAATCTGGTTCTGATTTCGGGTGGGAAAGAGCCCAGTAGCTCTTTGAGTCATGTGTCTGTAAAACTGCGGTTAATCCCATGAGCAAGATTGGTTCATCGAAAAAAGAACCCTCGAGTGTGGCACAAGCCTGGTATTTTGTACTTGTGCGTGATGTCTCGTAGTGAAAATTCAAGGAAGGTTGATGGGGGGATTTTTTACGGTAGTCAAAAAAGTGATAAAAATTCCAATCTCCTGAAGGAGAAAGATTGAGCTCCCAGTAGGCTGAGCCTTTCGGGGGGGCGAAGAAAGCTTCAAAGCATGTGTGTTGCCATAGAAAATCTAAGCGCTTGGGCTCTTGCGAGGTCGCAGGAAGCTTGAGTTCTTGGTAGTCTCCTGAAATCTCATATTTGAAAACGAGATTTTGAGAAAATATTGCAATTTCTCCATGAAATTCATAGGGTCTTAAAAGTTGATCAAAAGGATGAAGTTTTACCCGTAGCATAGTCCTTAGAGATCGTTTGAAAAATCAAAAATGATTTCATCTTGGGCAATGTATCCTAAGACTTTTCTGATTTCTCGTTGCTGGGTAAAAGGGTTGCTTTTGAAGTCTTGAATTTCAGATTCAAGTTGTATAATTTCTGCTTGTATTTGATTCAAATTTTTTTTTTGAGTTTGAAGCAAGCGTTGTAGCTCAATGGCCTGTAAAACACCAGGAGTCCCAAAAAAATGAGAAAAAAAACCACTTAAAAAAAATGCCCAAAGTAAAAAAAAGAATGTCCATTTTTTATCTAAGGGGAAGTATTTCATAGAGGGGGTCTTTTCAAACTAGAAGAAAAACGTGCTTGTTCGCCGAGTTTTTTTTCTAGTCTTAAAAGCTGGTTGTATTTCGCGACACGCTCGGTTCTGCAGGCTGATCCAGTTTTTATTTGGCCCGATTCTGAGGCAAGTGCTAAATCTGCAATGAACGTGTCTTCTGTTTCTCCGCTTCTGTGAGAAATGATGAATTGATACTGAGATTTTTTGGCAAGTTTAATGGTTTTGAGTGTTTCTGAGACAGTGCCTATTTGATTAGGTTTGATTAAAATCGCATTGGCAGCTTTTAACTCAATTCCTTTTTGAAGGTATTGGGTGTTCGTTACAAAAAGGTCATCTCCGACAAGTTGGTATCTTCCGAGTGTGGTCGTGAGTGCCTGCCAGCCTTCCCAGTCTTTTTCAGCTAAACCGTCTTCAATAGAATAAAGGGGAAATTGTTGAGTCCAGGATCGGTATATCTCGATGAGGTCCTGTGTACCGAGGCTATCTCCTTCAAAGGCATATCCTGAGTCCGTGCAAAATTCGGTTGCTGCCGCATCGATAGCTAAGACGATGTCTTCGTCCGGACGGTAGCCCGCTTTTTCTATTGCTTGTAAAATGAAATGGAAAGCCTGTGTGTGGGGTTTTTTTCCTGTAAGCACAGGGGCAAAGCCTCCTTCGTCACCTACGGCAGTGGAGAGGCCTTTGTTTAAAAGAATTTGCTTTAAATGGTGAAATACTTCCACGCACGCACGCAGTCCCTCAGAAAAAGTCTCAAATTTTAAAGGAGCGATCATGAACTCTTGGATCTGAAGTCCGTTATCCGCGTGCTTGCCGCCATTGAAGATGTTCATGAGAGGCAGAGGAAGGAGACGGCCTTCGGTGCCCAATGATTGGCTGAGGTACCGATCTAAGCTGAGGTGATGAGCACTCGCATGCGCACGGGCATAAGCCATGCTCGCTCCCAAAAGCGCATTACCCCCTAAGGGAGTATCCGACAGCATTTTTAAAGTTTTGTCCCAATGGTTGAGATCTTCAAAGCTTTTACCTACGGTCTGAGGAGCAATGAGGGTCTCAACTTGGTCAATGGCCTTACGTACCCCCTTGCCTAAATAACGGTGGTTTTCGTCTCTGAGTTCTAAAATTTCCGCAGATCCCCGAGAAGCACCGGAAGGGACTAAGGCGTGAGCTGTGTGAGAGCGACCTTCTGAATCCTCGAGGGTGAGGGAAACCTCGATGGTAGGAAACCCTCTTGAATCTAAAACTTCCATGGCTGCTATTTTTTGTACTTGGTTTTTCATGCTTAAATGAAGACGGTCTCATGAGGTGCGAAGTCCGTCAAATTTTCTTTTTTTAAAAAGTGTCGTTAGTGGAATCTTCCACGGTTTCTTCCGAGATAATGATCGTTTCTTTGAGTGAAACAGGTTTATTCGGAACTGTGCGTGTTATTCCCGGGATTTCTGTACACCCCTTTTTTTTGACGAGGGTTAAGGTTTGTGCAAAACTGGGGTGGTGTCGCTCTGTGAGTTTTTCCCTTAAGAAGTCCTCGCTTGGTTGAGCGATGAGAACACTATGCTGTAAGCTTTTTTTTCGGTCCACTTTTTCTTTTTGAAAAAAAATAAGAACCTCAGAAGGTTCATTCATGAGGCATTTTCCAAAAAAAGCTCGAGATTCCAAAAGGATTTGCTTCGTTTTGGGGTCTAAAATTTTTCCAGGGCTAATAAAAGAAGAAATTTTCTGAATGCAGGGGCGAATAGCGTAGATGCCGGTCTGATCCTCACAGGTATCGCAAGGTTTTGCCAAAAATAAAAAATAAGGCTCGTAACGAGGGTTTCGAATGGATCCTAGGTATTTTATGTCGAAAAGATTTACTTTTAGTTTCAGAGGATGAGGGACTGTTTTGTTGCTGAAGAAGACCGTGTTTTGTTCGATATGATCAAAAATCCAGAGCTTAGGGTTCAGCTTCATGAATTTTGTTTCAGTAGGGGAGACTGCTTGAGGTAAGGAAACGGAAGAGAGATCTGCAAAGCCTGTAAGACGATAAAAAAGAAAAAAGCAAGGAAGAAAACGTTTCATAATAAAATGACCCACATCCCCGGATATGGTATAAGAGTTTCACTGAAGAGGAAAGGGTTATCTTGTTGCAGGAGCAAAAAGGAGGAAAGATGTCAGATGTTTATGTTTCTTTGGAGTTTACCCCTAATCCAAATACATTGAAGTATTCTGTCAATAGGGTGCTATGGGAAAAGGGAAGTTTGTGGTTTAAAGATGAGCATGAAGCCTTAGGAAAGTCGCCCTTAGCGACGAAGCTTTTCGAAGTTTTTGGGGTAGCTCAGGTGATGTTGGGTCGAGATTTTGTTACGATCACCAAATCTCAAGAAGGGGATTGGGATCTTGTGCACCGTGGGGTCTCTGCGGCTATTCAGCATTATCTTGAGAGTGATTTGCCGATTGTGAGTGAAGGCATTGTTTCTGCTTGGGTTCCAGGTGCTACTGATGAAATAGAGCAAAAAATTCGAGAAGTGCTTGATCAAGAAATTCGTCCTGCAGTTGCCATGGATGGGGGAGATATTTATTTTGAACGATTTGAGGACGGCATTGTTTATGTGGCGTTGCAAGGCGCTTGCAGTGGATGCCCTAGTTCCAGTGCTACTTTGAAAATGGGTGTGGAGTCTCGACTTCGAGCTGCGGTTCCAGAAGTCCTAGAAGTGGTTTCTATTTAAAAGATTGATGCTTTGAGGGTTATCAGTGCATGGCCACTACGTTGACGCAGAGGAACCAGGAATTTGTACCTAAGTCATGGGAGCTGGTGCCTTGTCCGCTTTGTGGTGAAGAAAAAAGCCGCCTTCTGGAAAGGTTTGGTTATCAGCACCGCTATTCTTACCGTAGGTGTTTGAAATGTTGCCTTGCGTTTCAGAGTCCGCGGCCAGTCTATGGTCCTGAGTTCGTGGAAACTGCCTATGAGGTTTATTCAACCAGCTCCTACCAGAGGAGGATGGGCAACTGACTCGGTGGGGAGCTGTTCTTTACGGTGAATACAGGCGTAATTTAGAGGAAATCGAGGGACTTGTTGGCCCGTAAGGGGCGACTTCTAGCAATAGGATCGAATACTGGTCTTTTTCTCAGAGTGGCTCAAGACTCTGGTTGGCAAGCCATGGGTGTCGAAGTTTCAAAAACGATGGTTGAGATTGCTTGCCGTGAGTTCGGGGTAGAAGCGATTGCGGGCGATTGGATGGCTCAAAAATCTAGCGAGCCATTGGATGTTATTTATTGTAGTCATGTCATCGAGCATATTCCTGATCCGAGTCATTGGATGTGGCGATTTCGGGAGGTCATGGCGCTTGGCGGCGCTTTGTGTCTTGCCGTACCGAACGTGAACAGCATTGATCGTCGGTGGAAGAGGTCCTTAAAGTGTCTTGGACTCAGCAGGGACAGATGGGAGCGTTGGCGCACTCCTGATCACCTTTACGAGCCTTCCCAAGTGAGTGGTTGGGAGGCGTTTCGCTCTGGCATCGAATCTTTCATTTTTGGCTTCGTTGGGGAGCCAAGCAGCGCTACTATTTAACTCGAGTTTCAAGTTTTTTATAAATTTAATTAATTTATTTTGTGTGCCCGGCCTACGCAACAACTAGTAGACGGAATGCGAGTTCCTGCCCCTGAAAGTAGGGAGGATCAAAATGAAGGGCGCTCAAAGCAACTCAATCAATCTACCTGAGAAAGGAATCCTTTTTAATTCCATAGGTTCCATTGCTGAATAGTTTTTTTCGTCTATTCCTAGGATCCTGCAAGCCTTGCATCGCAAGCGAAGTTATCACTCTATCTTATCGGTTAAGCATTTTCTACTCAAGTTTTTTTTAAACTCTTTTGAATAAACTTTGCGATTTTTCTAGAAAAAATTAATGAATTCGATACATAGAAAGCTCAGCACTTGTGAGGAGACGCTATGATATCGGCAAAAAAAATTGAATTTGTGCATGGCTTTCTAGAAGAATTAAACCAGGTGCTTCGAGTCCTCAATCCCAAAAAAGGACTAACATTTTGTCAAAAAAATTGGCTTGCATTTTGTTTGGTTGGGATATGTCTTCTTGATTGTTGGGTTGTATAAACTTGTTGATTCCTGATGACAAATATCCGGTTAATTGATATCGACACTGGCACATCTGAAAAGGTGACTTGGCATTATAAATTCGTGACTGAAATAATTTTAAGAATCAAATCTCAAAAACTTTTTAAATAAGTGCTGCTCGAAAACGGTGAAAAAGCGAAGACAGCCATCTAATATCTCGATTTCAGGGGGAAATAAATCGAACTGACCTTCATGTGAATTTCTAGAAATCACTAAGTTCATTGTTAGTTTTATTGATAAATCACATTTTTTTGAAAAAACGGCTGACTAGTTACATTTTTTGAAAAAAGTTTGATCTATAGAATTACAAACAACATGAGCATTATTTTGTACAAATCCAATACTTGCTCCCCTTGCTGTACTCTTAAATTTTTTCATATGATATTGAAGCTTAAAGCTACGCAAGTGACAGGTATCTTATGCTTTTATTTGGTAATTGATACAAAAAACAAGAAAGCATGACTTCTTAGCGATTAACCAAATGTCTTTTTCGAATCTTTTCTCACTAACTAGGTTGGGCTACCACAATCCGTGATAAATTTCTTTAGTTATTTAGTTTGCCCTGGCGCTCCTGAGTATCTTCAATATCTTGCTCAATACAAACGGACTATAGGCGTATTTTCAAAAGTGCTCAGATAAAAGAAGATCATTCATTCGAGTTTCTACACATCCTGACTTCTAGATCGTCCAAAACAAACTCGCAAATCACAACGATTCTCCAATTTAAAGCACTGCTCTATTTGAATTATGCTCATAAAAATCAAAATAATTTTAATGATATTTTTGTTCCTGTACAACTTAATGAGTGGATGCCACAATCGAGGCGAAGCTACTTTAATCAGAAGGAAAAAAACTCTTCTTCGCATGAATAGGCCGCGTACTTTAATGATCTATCAGGGCAGTGACGCTTCGTTCGAACTCGAAACAGCAAAAATACTGTTAGGCCAACTACCTCCGAAAGTCTTTAAAATGAAGCATAAGTTTTTACAACATCACACTGAGCTACTGGTTCAGGACAAATCTCACAAGAAATAAAGTCACTTAAGTATCTTAAAAGAACCGATAATGACTCATAAGAATCATTGCCAATGATAACGATTCTGACGCCCTCGAAGGGCGGTAGAATATTTCGCGTGAAATTAAAATTCATTCAAAGCTATTTCTGTGATGAAGCATTTAAAAAGACTTTTATCAGGAACCGACATGGTTACTGGCCTTCTGGAGGCGATATTGACCCTCGCGTCTTAATTAAATTAAGTTAATAGAAAAGTAAGACAGCTTAGCTCCTGCTTTAGGAGAACTAGCATTCAATTTTTAAAGTTGTTTTCAAGAAGCAAGATGTTTTTTGTGAAATCTCATTTTTGTCAGAATTACTTTTTAAGACGACGAATCACGTTAGTATACTCACAAATTGCTAAAAAACCGAAATAATTGATCAACAATTAAATGTCGATTATTTTTCATCTTGTCAGCAATGAAAAGCGAAGGTCTTTGAACTCATGAATAGGAGCAGTTGATTCTGTCCAGTTTTTCTGATTCCTGCTAAATCATTTTTTTTTGATACAGTCATACTCCTCGCACTTTCAGCATCCAAGTTCAATTGATCAATCAGCAGCCATTGACGCGATGATATATAAATCCGGGTGATTGGATTCAGGAAAACTCGGCACCATTCTAACTAATTGAGATAATTTGTTATAATAAACATTCTTCGCTCACTAAACTAGTAATATCAATAAAAAGAATAGATCTACAGCGTTTTGATCATGAAAGGCTGCCCAACTCATCAAAAACGATGCCATCATGGCCCAAAAATTTAAACAGCGACGCCAGGGTAAAATCCCGCTTGGCAGTGAGTTAAGTGCTCCCAAGGGACCTGAGCTATAGCTCAAGTTATCTTGAAATATCAAAAAGTTAGAAAAATTTTTTTTTACTATTTTGGTTAATTGATAGATTCTATCTAAATAATTTATATTTCTTCCCGCCTTCATGCTACCATGCAACCTAATCAGGACGAAGTCTCCCTGAAAAATCCTTCTGCATTGAATCTATTCTTTTTTTTATTCCTCCATTCAACTAGGATGAGAAGCATCAAAAAGAAAATAGTTTTAGGTAGATAAAAAATCTCCATTCCCACCCTCAGTTAGAACACCACTTGAGCCATTTTTTCAGATCAAATGCTTCATTCTGCCTCAAAAGGTCAGGACTACCTTTCGTGATCGCGTTACAAAAGTACTGAAGCAATAAAAAAAATGAGAACATCTCATCTTATTGAAAAACTAAAAAAACTTCCTTACTTCATCAAACAGAAATGGACTAAGAAAGTGAAAAAAATGGGACTCTCACTTTTGTAGTCTCTCTTGTTGTGTGAAATCATATGAAAATCCACTCAAAACAGAAAGAAGCACTCAAGCAGAAAAAAGATCTAAAGCTCTTGCTAGACAGCTCCCTCTTCAAACAGAGAAGATTGCTCGTGGCGGAGGTCCGGATGCTCTTGATTGATAAGTTTAAAGTTGATTACTTCTAAAAAAGTATGATATAATCGGTGACCGATGGCTCCAAGGAAAAAGAGAGTTTTTAATATAAAAGCCCCAAGTACAAACACCACTCTCATCTGGATCGATGAGCAACCTTTGCTTGAGCAAGAGCGAAAACAGTGCAAAAAAGTGACCGTACAATTGGATCGTGTTTCTCATGATTGGGAGCATTTTGAATCTGTTTCTCGGCCTGCTTTCGAAGCTTGGTTTTTTAAGAAATTTCAACCTAAGCTTGACGAAATAAGAGCACTTCAATCTAAAAAAATCGATTTAGAAGAAATCATCGAAAATGTGAAAATGAATGCCTTCGCTACTGGCCGCTCTGAAGCAGAAGTTTACGCTGATATGCAGCGAGCTCAAGGCAAGCATGAGGATATAGATAAAGAGAATCTTTTTTCAGAATTTGAAGAAATGGCTTCTCTCTTTGAATCTTTTTTCCGTAGAATGATAGACGAAGAGCACTGCCATGAAGACGATTGCTGCGCGGACACCAACCAAAATACTGCCTATCAACCTCCTCTTATGGATGAAGTCCCCTTAGAAACCCGAGAAGAAGTTCGCAAAAAAGAAATTTACCGAACACTTTCAAAAAAACTTCATCCTGATTTGAATGGTTCTCTTACGATCCATGAAAAGGAGCTCTGGTATCAATTGCAAAATGTTTATGACGGCGGAACTGTCGAAGAGCTAGAAATTTTTGCTTCCCAAATCGACAATTCGTCAGAAGTCAATGGTGTAGTCAATTATAAGAAAGTAAAGAGCCTTTCACTGCTTCGTGGAATTGTAAAAAATATTCAAAAAAAAATTCGATTTATTAGAAAATCTATTCGAGAAGCTAAAAAACATCCTGGATGGAAATTTGATACTAAAGATGCGCATGAAGTGCAACTTTTAGAAAAAAATCTCAAATGGGAACTTGATTGTGCGATTGAGAGTTTTAGAGAAGAAACTCAATCTTTTGAGAAGATGATTGAAAATTTCAAATCAAAAAGAAAATCTAAAAACAAACTCAAGAAAAATCGCTCTTCATCAAAACCATAAGATATTTATTGGAAAAATAAGGTTAGTTTTTTCAATATTTCACTTTTTTCTCAAGAATTTTGTTAAAAATATAAATTTTCTCCTAAAAAAATCTTTAGAATTGAATGATCATGCCATCAATTAAGGCATCAGAAATCATGCCTATGAGTTGATGCGAGAGAAACGATTCAAACCTGCCCAAGAAGAGAATACAACTATTCTGATATATTTAATGCCGAAAACCTGAACACAAGAAGACACTAATTCAGGTCGGTTTGCACAATCGTGTCAAAAAATCAAGATTGCACCCTGTTAATCATATAAAATTTTTGAAATTTTGCTATGTCTTACCAGTTTTTTTTGAACATCAAAAATGCACTCTAGTGATTAAAAGCCAGCTGCGAAGAAGAATCCTTACCCGCTGTATTTTGTAGCTAGGGCATTTCGGTCTTGGCCAACAGACGCACCCCCTAACAAAAATAATTCCTCAACACAGGCAGATCAGTATACGAAAAGCATGGATAAGCTTTCAGAGCAGAAACTCTTTGACGAAAGGAGATTGTGAAAAAATTTAAAACTACAGTAACTAACCCGCATTCCGCACCAAAAGATAAAAGTATTTCGAATGTGCAAAAAAGTAAGTACAGAAAAGAACACTCTCCCTACCAAGTTAAAATTTAGAGCTTGAGAAGGTAGACAAAAGCTTATGATGCACATACCATGAAGTGCACGCATCATGATTGATAAGGGAGAGCTATATGAAGTTTAATGCAGCGCAAGTAAAAACTGAATTTTTAGGCCATTTAGCTCTTCTTACAGCGATTATCGAAAGACTTGGAATCGTAGAAAAAGTAAATGCAAGAATCTCTGTTTGCGCAAAAGTGAGCATGGGCACGCGTTTAGCTGCCATGATTCTCAATGGTTTGGAATTTATCGATCATAGACTCTATCTCTTTCCAGAGTTCTTAAAAGACAAGCCTTTGTAGAGGCTATTCTGAGAGACTTTACAGGCAAGTGATTTGAACGATGGTGTTCTTGGGCGATTTTTAAATGCAATTCATGAGTAGGGGGTTACTGCTTTTTTTCAGAAATTGCACTTGAGATGGCATAGCTGAAAATCTTTTGAGAAAAAGTATTCATATTGATACAACTTCTTTAAGTGTCTACGGAGAATACAAAGATTGTGAAAAAAACTCAGTCAACGAAGGGGATCTATCGGAAGCAAACCCTGAATTTGGTGACTCACTAGATCTCAAACCAATGGTTTTAAACCTCGCCACTACAGGTATAGCCGTGTTTCCCATTTGGATGGAAGCTCACAGTGAAAATACCTCGAACAAGAAGGTCTTAGAAGCAGCCGCCTCGAGAATGTACAATTTTTCCTGATTTTTTATATGCAGGAGATGCTGCTTTTTATGAAAAATGCGGAAAAGCACTCGTTGAATTTAAATGGCTTTCTCGTGTACCTGATAACCTCAATGAAGCAAAAAAATGGCTTAATCGAGAAGATATTTGCTATAAATGGATTGAACTTGATGGAGGCTATCGCTGTACTTTGCTTGAGGAAGCTTGTTAAGATTCTATAGAACAACGCTAAGTTTTGGTCTATTGCAAGAAAGTAGCTGAAAGAGAAAATAAAATTTTAGACAAAAAGATAGAAAAAGAGCTGAAAAAAGTTCAACAACAAGTATCACATTTAAAATGCAAGATCTTTGAGTCTGAAAAAGACGCCCTTCAAGTAGGTGCAGATGCAATGAAGGGATTCAAATATCACAAAATTAATTGGAATCTTGAGCTAATAGAAAAACATACAAGTCGTGATGGCCCCAAGTCAAATACACAGAAAATTACGAAAGGTCTTCATTTTTCCGCAACGATTGTCAAAGATGAAGAAGCAATAGAAGTAATTCGACACAGAAAAGGAGGATTTATTTTGGCTTCTAATGAATTGAAAGAAGAGAACTTGTCCTATCTGAGCTTTTTATCTGAATACAAGAACCAGAATCAGATTGAAAAAAGTTTCGCGTTTATAAAAAATAAATCATTTCAATCAGCAACCATTTTTTTAAAAAAATCTTCTCGCATTACGGCTTTAATGACAGTGATGAGTTTCTCTTTAATGGTTTATGGAGTTACAGAACATCACCTTCGAAAAGTACTGGAAGAAAAATAAGAAACACTCCCCAATCAAGCAGGAAAACCTACAGCTAAACCTTCCATATCTTGGGTATTCAGAAAACTTCAAAACATTCAAGTCGTTATTTTTTCGCAATCTAGATTTAAACGTAAATGATTGTTAATATGGATTATTTCACAGAAAAGGTTGTTTGCATTTTCGGGCCGGCAGCAGAAAGATTATACTTTTATACATAAAAAAAATATAATTTTTAGAAACAAGAATCAGATTGCAATGAAATTAAAATGCGTGAAAACTCATCTAAATAATTAAACATTTTTGAAGGCTTAGATCAAGTTTTCAAAAGAAAATTAGAAAGACATCTCATAAAACAGACCTGTTTGAGAAAGTAAGGCAAATAAAAACTATAAAAATTTGATTTTTATATCTTTGATGCAAAATCCTGCATATAAATGAACTATCTCAAGTCACTGAAAAAGATGGGACTTTTATTGGTCTGCTTGCGCATTAGAGCATCTCGGATCGAGAAGATAAAGAATTAAATTTTATTAACAAGAGCCTAAAAATTTTATCAGAACCATTCTTTTTCGGAAAAAAATAAATCGAAAAAGTAACGACTAAATTGCATGATCTTCATTTGAAACTTCTCATCCATCGATACAGTGCTATCGTCTTTCGGAATCATTATCGAAAAAGAAAGGATCCATCATTCGATAGAGCATCTAAGAAAAATATCAAAATTTAAATAAAGAAAATTACGCAGATGGCACAATACAAATCAATAACAAGTTTTAAGCCTAAGCTTATCACAGAGGATCAAAACATCTTAAACGCGAAATCAAAGAAAAACATAGATCAGAATAAATAAAGAACCGACGGACCTAGGGTAAAGATTTTTTGATCAACTAAGGAAGTAAAACTACTGAGAGACGAAGACTGAATATCTAAACTCAATCGTAATTTGAGCTCTTGCTTGAGCAAATAATCAACACCTGCCTGCCATTCTGACCAAGAGGATCCTTGAGAAGCACTTAACCATGGATAAGAAGTTCTGAAAGGTATGATCCCCCGATTGAATCCTAAAAAAACATTAAAAAAAGAATTCAAAGCATAATTACCTTGAATACCCACCCAAAGAGAATCATTGTTAATTGTTGCAGTATATTCAGGTGATCCTTGCCAAGGAATTTCGTAGAGAAAAAGTTGATATCCCCACTTTAATCTTATTTGAGCAACATTTTCAAAAATGGGCTGTAAGTATCCCATACCTATGTTCAAAGATGACCACGATCCAAAACTACCTCCTATTTGACTCCTAGGACTTAAAGTATTTGAATAGCTATTTTTTTGAGTAAACCGAAAAGAAGCGTAGTAAAAATCCAAGAGAGTAAACCAAGATTCAGAAAACCAAATCTCACTTTGCAGTTTGATCGACGTTAAGAAGCTCTGGCTTTCGTAAAATACACCACCACTTTTGTAAGAGTAGCTTGCATTTCCGAAAACTATCCCACCTGCAATTAAACCATTATGGTAATCAGAAAAGTCTGATTTGCTGACAGATTCCTCGGTTTGAGATGATTTGGGCACTGAGGGTGCCTCAATATGCGTGATTTTCTGATAACGCAATACCTTCTGATGATCAAGCTCAGTGATGACCTTGCCAAAGGATAGACTTTCTTCTACATGCTCTACCCTGACTTTCCCTGTAGGAACGAGCTCCCAGCTAACCCTCTCATTGAGGATAGGATGTTTTTTTACTTCTTCTAAAGTACTGATTTCAACAAGACTACCTGGCAAAAGTCCAGAAGTTGCCCCCAAATTGAGAGTGACCATTGATGAATCTCTTCCAGTGACCTCACCTAAAAAAGGCACTTGAGAAAAAAGCTCTCCCAGATGATCCTGAAAAGCTTTTTTGATTATTTCTGTTTTAAGTGCATTTCCAGGATCCGGCTGAGCTAAAAAAAATTCAATTTTTGCTATACGCTCCATCAGAGGAGCGTGTAACCAGTCTATTTTGAAATGGTACGAAGCGGGCTCTTTCAAAACCTGTGTGCGAATCAGACTCGTAGACTTACTCACACGAGCTATTTCTGCCAAAATATGCACGTTTTCTATGAGTTTATGCTCAAGTTCAAATTGCCCAATGACTTGCTGCACCCGAGAAAGATCCGTTAAAACAAAACGTTTTTGTATATTAAAATAGTCAACATAAGCAGAGGCTATACTTTCTGCAAAAAGCCCTCCTAAAGAATCCGAGGCTTTTAAAATGCCTATGCTTTCTAAATAAAACTGCTTGTCTAAGCTTAAATTTGCTGAGGCGCTACCAACAAACCCCCAAGCCACAAAAAAGAGGATTTTATGCCTGATAAAAAGACTTTTGTGCAATAGATTCTTCATAAAAGGCGACCAAAGTTTTTAATTCTACAATTTGCTGTTGCGCTTTTTTTAATTCAAACGTCAAACGTTCCAATTCTTTTTCCAAAAAAGCTTCTTGAGACTGTTCCACAAGGACCTTCTTTTGAGAAAAGGGTGGATTTTCTTCAGGATCATAAATAAAATACCGTCCTTCTTCCATTTTTGATTGCACGCGATGATCTTGAATATGCCGCTTCAAAGTAGCTACACTCATGGCTTTTTTCGATGCATACTCAATGAGCGAAATCCAATGACCTTCCTTTTTTTCCGCATAGTTGACATTCCTCATACCTTCTCCTTAATTTAGTTGCACAAGTCCTCATTTCAAGTAGTTTGGACTTATGCCTGATGTAGCAAACTCAGAAGAAAAAAAAATCACAATCGGCTCGAAAAAAAAAATCGCTTTTGTTTGCAGCGGAGGCGCTACGAAAGCCGGAGCATTTCACTTGGGTGTTGCCCTAGCGCTTCAAGACCAGGGTTTTTGTTTTTCTGGCGGCATTGGCAATCAGCTAAGTCCTAAGCCCATGGAAATTTCAAGTTACGTGGGTTCCAGTGCCGGATCCATTATATCTTCCTATTTGGCCTCAGGATATTCTCTTGATAATATTTTACTCTCTTTTTTGAATCAAGAACATTCAGATCCTGAAGAATTAGTCCCTCATGCTTTACCACGGCTGACGTATCCTAAAATATTCAAGCTTAATGCTCAACTAGGCATTGAGCAGCTCACCCACATCAAACAACTCAGACGTAATCTTTCTAGCATCTTACAAGGACAATGGGAATCTTTTTTGCATTTTAAATGGCTTCCCATCAATGGATTTTTCTCTACTTCAGGAATAGAAGAGTACCTGCGAGAAGAGGTTCTTTTTTCCAATCGTTTTCAAGATTATTTACCTGATCTTCATATTGTAGCAACAGCATTAGACACTTCAAAAAAAGTGATCTTCAGTCGATACGATCGTAGTTCTTCTGAAAGTAATTGCGAATTTCAAAATCATGTCTCTATTTCTCAAGCTTGTGCCGCAAGCACTGCTTTACCTTTTATTTTTTCTCCTTATTTGATTAAAAACAAAAATAATGATCCTATCTATTATATTGATGGCGAAGTACGAGATGCTCTTTCTACCCAAGTTGCTATAGAAGGAGGCGCTGATTTAGTGATCGCAAGTTATACCCATCAGCCTTACCATAGCTTTACAGAATCGGAATCACTTTTCCATCGCGGCATGCTAGCAACTATTATTCAAACTATTTATCTTTCTATTGAGCAAAAAATAAATACCCATATTTTTTACAAAAAATGTCATCAAAAAGCAATTGCTTCTATTTTTGACTATTGCGAAAAAAACAACATTGATCCATCACACACAAAAAAAATATGTGATCTCTTAGAAGAAAATCTTCATATTAAAAAAAATGTGGATGTTATCTATATTCATCCTGACCCTCAAGATCAATCCATCTTCTTTGAGGATCATTTCAGTCTTTCTCCTAAAAAAATGAGCTTCATAGTAAAAAGCGGATTTCAATCTGCTATCCGTGCACTCAAAAAATACCATTTTTCAGATCGCAAAGAAAAACCAGCATTAGGAAGCTCCAGTTAAGTAAAATTCAAAATTTTTTGCTATCCACCTTTTGCTTCTAGGAACTTTTCCTACTTTTTCTAGCTCTTCTTCCCCTTCTATTAGAGGACAATAAAAAGTGGAGATATTTGTATCTAACGACTGGAAGAAGTCGGTTCTGTCAAGTTTTTTTCTGCCTCCTGCTGAAGCATTCTCTTTTTTGCCATCATACTCCTCCATCTTTCAGCACCAATGTTAAGTGTCTCTGATTTATAGATGATCCGATCAACCGCTGCCGAGGTGGTGATTGGATTCAAGAAGACTCGGTCCCACTCTGAGTAAGTGAGATTAGTTGTTATAACGAAACTTTTTCGCTCACTTCGCTGAAGATATAAATTGAAAGAATAGATATTCGCCGTTTTGATCACGAGGGATGTACCCCATCATCGCAGACAACGACATTATAATGGTCCAATAGTTTAAACAGTGATGCCAGAGTGAGATCCTGCTTCGCACTTAAAAGCTGATTGATAAGTCCGTAGGTTGTGGTAAATAGACACTTGAACCCCAAACCACAGAGGCGCTCGATAAGAGCAATTGCAAGATGTGTTTTACCTAACCGAAGGATCCAAAAAAAAACGGTATTGGTGGCTTGATAGACAAAATCTCCTTCGGCAAGACGATTGAACTGCTGGGCTGAAATTCCATTCTTAGATCAAAATTGTAGCTTTCTAAGACTTCATGAGAGGGAGCTTAGCCACTAATTCAATTTGTACTAATTTTGCGAGATACTGTTCGTAGGTTTTTCTATCCTTTTCAGCTGCCTTTGACACCTCAATGTATTCTTTCGAGATCTCATATAGAAACAATTTTTTAAGATTATTAATTAATTATTCATAATTTATTCGTTTGATGCTCCTTTGGAATAAAACTGTCATATTCAGACAGATTAGGTTTTAGCGGGTTTTGATGAACCAGCCGTTTATATCAATGACATTTGCAGGACGTCGCTCTCGTAAAAGCAAATCCCGTAGATCATTGAAAAGTGTTTGATTTTTTGACTCTAGAACTAATTCCATTGCAGTCACTATTTCCGAAAGTGGAACGTATTGAATCAGATTCATAGAACGCAGATAATCCTTTTCAACAGATGTCCTTTTTGCTTTTTGAGGCAGCTGTAAAATCGTCTGCAGATATCTGATGGAAATAAGATGTTCAGATGAGTCCATCTCCATGCCATGAGGCTTTCGCACGAGGGAAGGTAAAATGTGTTCAAGCAAATGCTATGTTCTCCATCCTGCATCCTAGGATGACTTATGATCATATGCTCTTGATGATAGTTTTTTATAAGTCGGATTTTGACGTCATAAGGTCCTGTTACCCACGGCACTCTTTTTTAATCCAAGTATCAGAAATAGATTGATTTTTGCAGATAGACAGGCGCCTTACGACATCTGCCCCCATTAAAACCGTGCTTGCCCTATTAAGACACCTGCTCCCTCAGTGGCACTCAATAGGTTATCCTACTGTTTTTAAATTAGGAACAATCACTATCAGATGCTTTGGTGATAATCTGTTCTTTCGAAAGGGTTTCACAAAAGACCTCCTCTATGTGCCTGTCTGTTCCCGCAGTTTTCGATCCTTCTAGGCTGCGAATACAGTCTTGGCTTTTCTCCGGTTAGGTCGCTCCAGGAGCCTTACTCTAAGCTGTTTAATTTCGTGGTCAAAATTAAGACTACTGATAGTCGTTTTGTTTCCACTCCCTGCTTACCGGTTACTGGAACCCTTCCCTCCATGGTCATTACTCACTTCTTCGGTACTATGATTCCTCAGACTTCTTACTATCTTTTCGAATATCCTTTGGTTTTATCCTTTGTTTCATCGTAGGCTCATGCCGAGATAGTAAGATCTCCCATGTTGACTCCCAAATCTCTCCTTGCGCGCCAGGCTCTCAGACCCCGCCCAGTTCCTCAACCTCGCTAAAAACGGTCCTGAAATTTCGACGTCCATGAATAGGAATAGAACGTCCATTAGGAATCCCAACAATTTCGTGGCTCAATCACTTCACGCTTGCGCGTTCCGGCCCGCTAAATTTCGCTAGTTTATGCCTTACTGCTTTCGCAGCTAAACTTCGCTACATCATGGATTGCTACTCCTTTGATGAATGGACTTTCACCATTTAAATTTGATGCCCTTATCATGGCGCACCCTACCTTGATGCTACCGCAAGAGCTTCCATATGTTTTCTGAATATCACATAAAATAGATTCATCTCATGACGGTAGAGCTCTCATTTTTTTTTGCTCTTCCTCACGCAGATGCTTTATATTGTCTGTTTCGCCTTGGAGCATGTATTCCATGAGGCATTCATTTAAGTGGTCCCAGTCACGAAAAACAATGCCATCATGATTGACTCGATTTTTAATGCTACTAGTATAGCTTCTAATGTCTCTTTCAACATCACCCTTTTCGTTTCCTTTTCCAAAGAGAGCAAGGAAAAAGTCCAAATCCATAGTAGGCTATTGCTCGATTAAAATTTTTTGTATAGATTTGTCTATGATCTGGAAAAATTTTGCTAACAACTGATGACAGATTGTCAAAGCGTACGTTTTTAGTCATTCCAGCAATTACTTCAAAAAAAGAGTGCATTGCGTCGATAAAAAAAACGTAATTTTTAAAGGGATATCTTTTGACGCGACAAGTATCGCTATACGGAAGTGTGCCAAAATGGAGATGAACGATCCCACCATCGACAAACGGAAGCTCTACTTTTTCTTTGAAATCAAACTGAGATTACTCTGCAGGTTCATATTTCTGTTCAAAAAACCGCTCTTGAGTTTTCACGGGTCTGAGACCAATAATTTTACAATTGATCGTCCGCTCGGATCCTAGGTAGCCTTGAGGAATCAAAAGCTCGTAAATTTCTCGATCTGTTAATCCCGGTGTTCAATTTAACCATTGTTGAATTTTTTCTTCATAGCCTTTTAAAGGGTCTATCCAAGTCGATTTCACCCTGTTTTATACTTGGGAGGGGTATTCGATTTTAGGTACTTTGAAACTGTTTTTGGATTAAGTCCCACCTTTTCTGCTATTTTGACTTGACTCAGTCCCTCATCTCGTAATTTTCTAATTTTTTCAAACATATAACTACTCATCTCAACATCTTCCTCGCTTCTGCTTTTTTCGAAACATCTTACCAGGCGAGTCAGGCACTCAGTGCGTTTATTCAATTAAAAGGGACGGCTGACCCCGCACCCTCGGATATCTACAGAGAGGGCCATACTAGAATTTTTTTTTATTTAGTTAGCATTGATTTATTTTGAGTACCCCGCAGGGGCTCCACTTTCTATTGTCCACAAGCAATGTGCCCCCACGGTTTAAATTTATCCTTATATCCAAGGGTTAGAAAAGGCCACTTTTTGTTGTTTTAATTTAATCGATAGATTCTATTTAAATGATTCACCTTTTTCTCCCATTTTAAAGGACCAATGCAGTCTGAATCAGATGAGTTTTTTTTGGGAGAATCCTTCCACTTGAAGCCAATGTTTTTTCGATGTATCTACTAAATTAGTGCAACAAGAATTCAGAAGAAAAGTCAATAGTTTTAGGTCGTTGTAAAGCTAAATTTCCATTTCTGTCTTCAGCTGAATGTCTTCGCTTGAGGTATTTTTCTGAGTCAACATAAGGTCTATTCTGACCTAAAAAGGTCGATAAATATCCACTTTCTATTGTCGACACCCTTCATATTCAATTGTCGGCTTACACCTTCTAGAATCAACCGTTATAGCGGTACTTTTCACGCTTGCGTTTTTCGAACTCCACCCTTTTCAAAGAAGCTTACCGTCGAACCTGAAGAGAAACCTGATGCAAATGGAGTCCTGCCAGGAGCGCATAGGATACGAAGGATCAAAAAGGCTTCCACAAGAATTCCAGATTGTCTTGTAATTGACTAAGATCCAAAAAACAAAAAATGCACTAAATAAATGGATAAATGGGAGCCCATCATCAAAACAGCGTCTATTTTCATAATGACGCATGCCCTACCAACCCCAGCTTTAGCCAATCAAAGCAACTTAAAAAGATATTTCACACTCTCATCAGAGATATTTAGAAAAGGTCTTAACTCAAATGAAGGTCTTTCTTTTTTTACTAGCAGCATGATTCAACTTTAAATCAAGGCATTTGATACTCTCATCGAAACCCCAAAAACAATAGAAGGACAGAGTCCTGTTGCAGCTTTAGACTGCCTGTTTCCTATTGGTTCGCGCATTCTTTATTGTACCCTTTCATGAATTTGAACACGGAAGAGTGAGCTTATCGCAATAATTTAACTATACTTATAGCACTAATGCGTTTGATAGGAGAGCATCGAGAATATCTAACTTGGAGTCTTTCTTTCTACCGTCTTTTTACGTCACCCTTCGGTTTTCCAGGAGCGGCTCCAGCTAGCACTCAATCAGTTTCTCCCTTAAAAAATTGTCTAACTGCCATTAAATCAATACTATGGCAACGAAGGACTGCGCATTATTCTTAGTGCCGGTGGGATCAACAATCAAATGCTTCTGGCCAAGAAAGTAGTCGACTTAACTTATATAGGCTATGGACATATTACGTATTTTCAACATTATATAGGAAATAAAATAATTGGATTTATTTATGCTCGCATCGATCGCTCTTCGATTTCATCTGAGTCAGAATTTTCAATCAACTCTGACATCAAATCTATTTTAATCGACTACCAACAGAAGAATTATAAGATATCGCATACAAGGATTGAAACCCAATCGCTTCTATCACTTCTGAGTGGAACAACGGCAGCCTTTCTCATAGGTTACGCCATTATTTTTCTAAAGGAGATCCTAGTGTCAAAGCGCTTAAAATCGAAGGAGTTCGTGTTTCCAATATTAATACCTACATCAATGCCAGAGGACTTTATTATGAATTTTGAGCAGATATCGATTAAATAACAATTTCTTTTTTGATTGGTGTACGAAAAGATAATGGCGGGAGATACAGATCATCAACTTACCCCTAAAATACATTATCAATTAGCTTCCATTTTCTCCAATTTAAATGATTTTTGTCTTGCTTCGGATCTTAGCCGGAATAGGAGTCAGCATGGAATTAAAATGGGCACCTTATCATTTTCAAGGAGCTGATTTTCTCAAAACTTTTACTTATTTCATGAAGTACACTAACTACAATGCTTATACTCTTTACGAAGAAAGAAATATTCCTTTTTAAGCAAATAAAGACACGAGTCATGAGCTACTCGCAGGACTCAATTATCGACATTAAAAAAACGACGACAATCATTATAAATAAAGTTAATCCAAATCCCAAATCAACTTGAACAAGGTGACCCGAGGAAGCACAAACATCGCCACACGATTGAAATACGGATAACGATCTACATACAAAAGACCATCAGCGATGTGATTTTGATCATTGATAAAACCAAGAAAACTTGAAACAAAGACAGGAACTTGCACACCTAAACCAAAAGAAATCCTCAACTTACGCGAAATATAGGTTTCATAATCTATCCCAGGCGAAAAATAAAAAGCAGCAAATGCCAAGCGAGCCTGTGTTGCAATAGTCGTATCTTGAACCTTCAAAGAAGATAAATCACCCAAGAATAAAATATTTCGATAACCCAGGCCTAAACTAAAAGAGAATTTCTTCTTCCAAAAAAAATACCTCAGTCCTGATTCCACGGAAAAAATCCGAAAGGAAATGCGGCTCGTGCTGAAAGGGAATAAAAAGTACCCCCCATCTAAATAAGCAGCAAAGTTAGGATAATCTGAACGATGAACTTCCATACCGAGCATAATCGGCTGAATCAACCCTAACGAACCACGAGCAGCATAGTGATATCCATCAGCTCTTACCGAAGAACTCAAAACAAAAAGAACTAAAAAACTTCTTAAGGCGTAAGCAAAATATGATTGGAAACAATCCATAAATACTCATTGGTCGCAAAATGCGAAAATGGCTGAACAAAATCTCTTAAATGAGTAGGAACGATATAAAGATGCGCTCGATAAGCTCCTGGAAGAACCGTACTATAAGTCAAACTCTGATTGGTAGCACTTGCCACTACTTGATCTTGACCCTGTTTCATCACTTGTTTTAATTCAATGCGTATCTGAGGAGCACCCTTTAAGTTTCCAAAAATACCAGGAAGCGCTACCTGAAAGGTCGCCTGACCCCCATTTAATGACACACGATCGCCTACATTAACCGTCGTTCCTGAAACTTCTGCATTAAAATCCATACCCATCGGAGTCCCTAAACCCTCGACCACTAAAAAACTCCGGCTTGACTGCAACGAAGTGGTAATAGAACCCAAAGTGCGATCCTGGGTAAAGAAAAAATTACTAACAAACCGCGTCATTCTTCGAAAAGAATCAAATCGTTCTCCATCTGAAACAATCTGCGCTAAAACATTTTCGTGAGCATCATTGCCTGTTAACCCCGTGATATTCTTGGAATTATTCTGAATATAAGTATTCCATTTTTGAAAATAAATCGAAGGATAATCCATGATACCTAAAAAAGAAAAATCAGGATTCAAACGACGATAAGGATCAATCAAATAACTAAGCATCGCTGGTAAATGCTCAAAAGGAGGAAGATGCAAATCCATCAATCGAATTTTAGGATCTGTCATCGCATGAATATTATGAATCTCTAAAGCAACTGGATTATAATTTTCAATGTCCTCATCAGTCCAACGCTCAGTATGAGGAATCACGAGCAAACCACCTGCCGCTTGCAGTTGAGTCCTTAAACTCGATGTCCCACTTTGATACAAATTCTGTAAATCTGTAGAAGAAGGTGCACTCAAATGACCTCGCATAGCAAGAACCATCGTGACTGTGTCTTCAAACCCTACCGTCCACTGAGGCAAAAACCCATCAGAACATCCTGAAAGCTGATTCAGATAAGCAATTCCATTCGAAGAAGTCGTTTGATCTCCCGGCTGAACCATTAAAAGATCAGAAAAATCGTAAAAAGCCATATTCGCCGGATGATCTGTCAAAAAAGCAAAATCAATATGGTTTTCACACATAGCCAAACGCAAATGAGATAAACATGAAGCATTTACAACTCCATTCACCACTCCTTTCTTATCGCAAGCATCCCAAGAATAGGGAGAATGCAAATGCGTAATCACTCGAGCATAAGAAAAACCTCGGATGGTCCCTAACAAAGAAGCATCAGGCAACTGACGCGTATAATCAGGAGAAGAACAAGACGCCAAAAAAAAAAGCGCAAATAAAAAAAATCTCATCCTGACACACGAGGAACAAATACTTCAGACCCAGCTGAAGTCAACGGAACCTGTATAGGTAAATACGAAGGAATGCCATGGACGATTTCATAGCAGCTGGGATCTTGAAATATTTCAACTAAAAGTCTACGATGAATCTCATGACCCGCTCGATGAAGCCTCACAAAACCACGCATAGGGTAGCCCGCTAACATAAAATCTCCCAAAGCATCCATGACTTTATGCCGCGCAAACTCATTAGAAAACCTCAATCCCTCAGGATTTAAAAGCTTCTGCTGATCTAAAATCACCGTATTCTCTAAGGAAGCACCCAATGCAAGCCCACGCGCTCTCAACAGCTTTTCATCAGCTAAAAAACCAAAAGTCCTTGCAGAAAGCAACAAATCTAACTGTGTCTTACCTTCTTCAAAAAAATACTCTTGGTACCCGATACAGTCATGATCCCAATCAATAGAGCCATGAATCTTGAATCCAGAAAAAGGCTCTACAAAAACCCAACTTTCACCTATCTGAATTTGAATCTTTTTTCGAATCACCAAATAAGATTGCTTCTTAAACTGGGATTCCACACCAGATTTTAAAATCGCTTGATAAAAAGCAATCGCACTTCCATCCATCGCTGGAAGCTCTGGACCACTGACCTCAACGATCGCATTGCTCACACCTGCACCATAAAACGCAGCAAGCAAATGCTCAACAGTACTCACCACAGAAGTTTCATCAAAACCTAACGCCGTCGCCAAACAAGTACTCACTACATTCTGATAAGAAGCTGTTACCCGGTAAGGTATATCGGTTCTCACAAAAACAATACCCTCATCCACAGAAGCAGGCTTCAAGCTGACCGTCACAGGCCTTCCAGAATGAAGTCCAATTCCCTGCAAAGAAATCGATTGCTTAAGAGTTTGCTGAAAGTTCATAATAGCTCCCATTAAAAATCCGTAAAAGCTTCCAAAAGCAAGATAATGCAATAAGCATACCAAAAAAAAGAAAATCCAATAAGAAAATAAAACTCATGATTTCAAGTCATTATCTTAGAGAAAGAAGAGAGCAAGCCCCTGACTGTGTTCTTTACGTTGCAAAGAGAAATTACTTGTCGTTTTTTTACTACAATCTCATCCCATGGGAGGATCGATCCAAATTCTTCCCAAATGCTCATAGGCCAAACGATTGGCAACCCGACCTCGTGGAGTTCGCTGCAAAAACCCCTGTTGAATCAAATACGGCTCATAAACATCCTCAAGTGTGTCTTTCTCCTCTCCAATAGCTGAAGAAAGAGTCTCAATACCCACAGGGCCTCCATCAAACTTATCCATGATCGTCAAAAGAAATTTACGATCCATTCCATCTAAACCTCGATGATCTACCTCAAGAAGCTTCAAAGCTTCTTGGGCCATCAATCGATCGATAGGAGCTTCAGACTCCTGCATGCGCACCTGAGCGTAATCACGCACTCTTTTTAAGAGCCTATTGGCAATACGCGGTGTCCCTCGAGCACGAATCGCAATCTCATTCGCACCTTCCTTCTTTAAAAGAATGCCTAAAAGTTGAGCAGAACGATTTAAAATCTGCTCAATCTCATGAACAGGATAGAAATCTAAGCGAAGATGTACCCCAAACCGATCCCTCAGTGGGTTAGACAATAAACCCATCCTCGTGGTTGCTCCGACTAACGTGAACCGCGGTAACTCAATACTGAGCGTACGAGCAGAAGGACCTTGACCTAAAATAAGGTCTAATTTGAAATCTTCCATCGCCCCGTAAAGGACTTCTTCAATAGGTTTCGGCAATCGATGAATTTCATCAATAAAAAGCACATCCCTTGGCTGCAAATTACTTAAAAGGGCCGCAAGATCCCCTTTTTTTTCTACATGAGGTCCTGTCACGGTATGCACACTAACAGCCATTTCATGAGCGATGATATGAGCAAGCGTCGTTTTTCCTAAACCAGGAGGCCCCACTAAAAGAACATGATCCAAAGCATCTTTTCGAGCACAAGCAGCTTGAATGAAAAGAGATAAATTCTCCTTGATTTTTTTTTGTCCCACATAGTCCTGAATACCTGCAGGACGCAAGGTCTTCTCTAAAGGAGGATGGCTCATTTACCCCACCTTCCTCAAAGCAATCCGAATTAAATCTTCCACTTTTTCCACTTGAAAATCAGGATCCTCTAAAATTTTAGTAAAAATACGCTGAATTTCTTGCTCCCGATACCCCAAATCTACCAGAGCTTCTTTAGCATCTTGAAAAATACGAGAATCACCTTGATTCACCTGAGAAGACCGACTCAACCCTACAAAAAGACCTTGCTCGACTTTTTTACGCACAGTATCCCTGAGCTCAAGCACCAATCGTGCCGCTGTTTTTTTACCGATACCCGAAACCTGCGTAAAAACTTCAGAATCTCCGTTGAAAAGAGCATCCAAAAGCCTTTGATGATCCAAAACAGATAAAATCCCCAAGGCACTTTTGGGTCCCACCCCACTCACACTCAGAAGCAATGTAAAAAGCACTTTCTCAGGTTTTGAAAAAAATCCAAAAAGATCAAAAGACTCTTCTTTCACATGGCTATAAATAAAAAACTCCGTTCTTTTTCCCACCACAAGTTGCCGGTAAACTTCATGGTGAGGCACAAAGACATGGTACCCCACCATACTTTCCTCTCCCACCCCGAGAAGCACCTTACCTTCGTCATTTTCTAAAAGAATTCCACGCAAATAACCAATCATGATTTCACTGCCTTATGTGCTAACGCCTCAGAAATTGATTGCTTTTTCTTACTCAAGCCAAGCTGCAATCTCGCTGCATAAGCATGACAAATAGCAAGTGCCAACGCATCCGAAGCATCTAAACCTTCCTGTAAAACAGGCTCACTTAACAAAAGTTTCACCATATAAAAAACCCGATCCTTAGCAATCTGACCATAGCCTCCCACCACTTTTTTCACTTCCGTAGGACTATACTGAGCCACACTCAGTGAAGCCGCTTTACCCGCAACGATGGCAGCAGCCTGCGCTTGTCCCAATTTCAAACTAGAAAGAGCTGATTTGGCAAAAAAAACTTTTTCAATCGCCATCACCTCAGGACGCAATTTCTCAATGATTTTGGTAAGCTCGGTATAAATAGCATACAACCGATCTTCCAAGGCCTTTTCTTTTTGCATCACAAAAAGCGTTCCATGTTCGATATAACGTAATTTTCCAGCTAAAAACTCAACGCAACCATAACCGGTCCGACGCGAACCAGGATCCACACCCAAAATTCTCACTCTAAAATCCGATCATAAATACGGTAAGTTTTCGTCTTTTGAGCATCCATCACCATCAGTGCCTTTCGCATCGCTTCGTTATCCTCCAAAATCCAAGAAGCCTCCCCCACAGGATACCCCAGCTCAGGTCCACGCTTAAAATATTCTGTATAAAATATAGGCCCCACTCCCAAAGACTGGTACTTCTTTTTAATCCCTAAAGTGACAATACGACACCGATTCATCACTTTTTTTCTACCAGGACCCTTCAAATACCAAAAAAGCTTGAGCCAACCCCAAGGTAAAAGCTTACCATTTTTTACTTTTTTTAAAATCTGATTCACATCAGGCAAAGCCAAAGCAAACGCAATCGGCTCTCCTTCCCTCTCAGCGATCAAACAAAGACGGGGATCTAAAATCAATTTCAAATCACGCGCAATATGGCGAAACTCCTCAGGATCCAAAGGAACAAAACCCCAATTGCTTTCCCAAGCATCATTATAAATTGAAAGAATTGCATTTATTTCTTCATCAAAAGACTTCATACGAATGCCACGGAAGCAAACTTGATGGCGCTTTTGAAATCTTTCCGCATACGCAATCAAACGCGGCGAGCAGGTGATTTTTCGACCATCCAACTCGTAAGCATGAAGATCCTTTGCTTTTTTAAACCCCCAACCTTCCAGAAGTGCTCCATAAAAAGGAGGATGGTAATTCATCATGACCGTAGGCGAATCTGTAAATCCCTCAACCAAAAGACCACACTGGTAATTGGTACTTAAATCCACCGGACCTCGCAAACGCTCCATTCCCTGATTCTTAAGCCAAGAGGAGGCCTGATCCATCAGCAAACGCACCACCTCAGCGTCGTTGATCGTTTCAAAAAATCCAAAAAATCCAGTTTTCTCTTGATGAAAAGCATTGTGTGCTTCATCCACCACTGCAGCCACCCGACCCACACAACGATTCCCCTGAAACACCATCCATGCTTTCAGTTTCGCATGAGCAAAGAAAGGATTTTGCTTCTGATTCAAAAGCCCAGCAACCGAAGCTCTCAGAGGAGGAACCCAGTGGGCATCCGCATCGTACAAAGACCATGGCAAGGCAATGAATTCAGACCAATCTCGCGAAGTCTCAATCGACTTCATTTGAAGTGTTTTACCCATAGCACCAAGTTACAAGTTTCTTGAACAAAAAACTAGTCCTTCAACTGGATGCTTTCACTCAGCAGTGACTCCTATGGGAAAGAGCCATAAGCTTTTTCATGAAACGAACTGATTTGATATTTTTAGGACAAAAAAAGAGGCCCAAAACCGCGTCTCGCAGAGCTACCCAAACGAACTTTTTTTTTGGGCGTCGATTCAGCGAACTTTGGGTTGATAGCCCTATGTTCAACGGCGTCCAAATAAAACTGCATCCCAATTTGAGCTAACTTGCATTATTCAATGCACATCCATGATCCGACCCGATCTTTGGGCAGGCTTAATCACATAAAGAGGAATAAAGGCCAAAGCGACAACACCTAAAATAACCCAACAAAGCTGCTGAAAACTCATGACAAAAACCTGTCCAAGGGCTCGGTAATGGATACTTCTCAAGGCAATGGATTCAGGGTTCCAAAGGCCCAATGCATCAGCAAATCCACTCCAAGGAATCTCTTGACCTTGCACATAAGCTTGATAGCCAGCCGGATTCAACAAACTCACAGAAGTTAAAAGATCGTTATAATTTTGAGCACTAAATCGGGTAATGAGGGTATCTAACAAGGCAATGCCAATACTACCGCCTAATTGCCGAAAAAAATTCTGCATTCCTGCAACCTGTCCCAAAGCTTCTCCTCGAAAAGCCCCTAACACCATCTGGTTGATCGGAATAAACAAAAATGCCATACCTACTCCACGAAGAATGAGCGGAGCTAAAATCTCACGAGGTCCTGTATCCATCGAAAATTGCGTCATCTGAAGCACCGAAAGAATACCCAGACCAAAACCCAGAAAAGCCAATAATTTCGGACTCACGCGAGAGACTAAAAGCCCGACAGGAAGCATAAAAAGTGCAGTTGCAACAGACCCCGGCATAAAAAGCCAACCCACTTGGGTAGCTGTCATCTGTGGTAACGCGGATGCTACAAAAACAGGAATCGCAAAAGTCAAAGAATAGAGCATCACCCCTAAACACATCATGAGCATGGTTCCAGAACGAAGGACATTATACTTAAACAAAGAAAGATTCATGATAGGATTTTCAATTTTAAGTTCCCAATAGATAAAAAAAGCAATCCCTAAAAAAGCCAAGCCGGAACAACTTCGAATCCCTAACGAATCCCAGCCATCTGTTTCTCCTCGCTCCAAAACGTATTGCAAGCAACCTATCCCCAAACAAAGCAACCCTAACCCCAACCAATCTACATTACTTTTTTTCTGGGTATAAGAGGTATCAGGCACATTCCACCAAGATAAAGAAGCTGCAAGAAAACCCAAAGGAACATTGATATTAAAAATAGAACGCCATCCAAAATGATCGGTGAGGTAACCTCCAATGCTAGGACCTAAAGCAGGACCGACCATCACACTTAACCCAAAAATGGCCATAGCCATGCCCGCTTTTTCCGGAGGAAATTGTTCCTGAATTAAAGACTGAGAAGTGGGTAACAAAGCACCCCCTGCAGCTCCCTGCAAAATTCTAAAAAAAATCAAAAACCCCAAATTAGGAGCAATACCGCAAGCAAAAGAAGCCACGGTAAAGATTAAAATAGCGCTCGTGAAATAGTTCTTTCTTCCCATACGAGAACCAATCCAAGCCGCAATGGGTAAGACAATAGAATTGGCGATCATGTAGCCTGTACTCACCCAGCTTATTTCATTTAAGGTTGCACCGATATTGCCCATCATGCTGGGAATAGCCACATTGACAATGGAAGAATCTAAAATCTCAAGTAAAGAAGCCAAAGCTGCGGTTAACACAATCAATACGATGCGAAGCTGGGTTCGATGCTCCATCAACGTACTTTAATCCTAACCTCTGCAGACAGCCCTGCTTGAAGTACGTCAACATCAGATGATGATAAATTTAAAAGTTGAATTCTCACGGGAATTCTTTGTACCACTTTCGTAAAATTACCTGTGGCATTATCAGGAGGCAGCAAACTAAAAGTTGCCCCAGTTGCAGGGCTAATGCTTTCCACCAAAGCATGAAAAGACCGCCTTGATAAGGCATCTACCTCGACATGAACGCTATTGCCTTTTTTCACAAGGGCTATATCTGTCTCTTTTAAATTAGCCACGACCCAACGATCCTGTCCCCCCACAAACCCAAAAAGAGGCTGACCTACATGAGTGAACATACCTACTTCCACCGATTTACGCGCAATCTTCCCATCGACAGGAGCAATAATCTTCGTATAGCTTAATTTCAGAGAAGCCTCAGCTACCTGCGCTTGAGCAGATTTTAATTTCTGCTTCAAAGATCGATAAACCGTCTCAGAAGTATCTAATTTTTCCTGAGTGGCAGCACCGGTTTTTACAAGCTTCAACGCACGCTCATAATGAATTGATGCCCCTTTGACTTCAGCTTCAATGGCTTCCATTTCTGAGCGAAGATGAAGAAGCGTATTTTGAAAATCTGTGGGATCAATCTCCGCTAAAACCTGCCCCTTTTGCACTTTTTCATTTTCTTCTACTAATACGCGAATAATCACCCCAGCAACACGCGAAGAAAGCAAAGTGCTATTGCCTTGAACACTCGCATTATCCGTCCCAACAAAGAAGTAGCTCTGGTATCCTAGGTAAGAGCCTATCCCAAACACCACCAGCACAATAGCCATAGCAATGCTTTTCTTTCGTTTTTTTGCTTCTTCAGAAACCAATGGACTAGATGAACTCATCAAGCATCCTTCCTAGTGCAAGCTCTAAACGAACCTGTGCTTCCGCTGAACTCAATTGCGCATTCACAGATCCTGCTCGAGCTCTGATTAAATCTAACTCCGCATCTAAAACCTCCGTGCTTGTTCTAGATCCGACCTTTTGCTCCTCCCGAGCAAGACGAACACTTTCTTCTGACTGCCGAATACTTAATTGCTTCCAATGATACCTCTCCACACTACTGATCCATTTTCTTTTCCAATAAGCAAAATCGTAAGGTGCTCGCATCTGCAAAAGCTGCAAAGATTTTTCAAGAGCAACCCCTCCATAATGGGTTTGCTGAGCAACGGAATAGGAAACCCCGCCATCAAAAAGATTCCATCTGAGAAAAACACCTAAATTATAAGCAGGTTGAAAATTTCCAGTATTAATGACAATACCTTGATAAATTTGAGCATTATAAAGCATATATTGTCCTGCCAAATTGATGGATGGAACAAACCACAAACTCTGAGCCTGACTCAAAGTATGAGCCGACTGTGTCTTCAAACTCAATGCCCGAAGATCTAAACGCTTTTGCTCCCCTTGAGAATAAGTAAGCTTCTTCACTTTTTTTAAAACGCTATCTTCAGGAACAGGAAGAAAACCCTCCATCTCACGATCATCTTTATGAATTCCTATGAGTTCATTTAATTTTTCACGAGATAACTCGACATTATCATCGGCATCCATCGCATCTGATCGCGCTTCACTTAATTGAACCTGAATACGAAGCTCATCGTAATGGGTGGCAACACCTCCGGCTTTTTGAACCTTAACCTGATTTAAATGGTCTTCCAAAGTCGTAACATTCTGATATGCCACTTTCTTCAAATCTAAAGCAGCAAGCGCTCGATAAAAAGCCATCCTAACATCTTGTGTCAGCTCAAACTCAGCCTGCTTCCACTCATTTTCTAAAGCAGCCTGCATCGAGGAAGCAGCTTGGTAATGCTTAATATTAGCGAATCCATTAAAAATAGGCATTGTGAAATCAACACTGAACTGATCTCTAGGATACATCCCAGGAAAACTCATGTTCATACCAGAAAAATTCATAGTAGAAAACACATATTTCTTTTTAAAAAAATGCTGAGCTGAAAAACCCATACGAGGTAAAAAACCACTTCCAAAAGCTTCTGCTTTTTTCCAACCTGCTTGCTCATAAAGCGCTTGCGCTTTTTTCAAAGTAGAAGACTCTTGTAAAGCCTGCTTGACAGCAACATGCAAAGTTAACTTTTCCGAAGAAGCTGCCCAACGAGGTAACGCCAAAAACAGAAAAAAATATACACAATTCACCACTCATGTATCATCCGCAAATTCAAAAAGAAATCAACAAAAAGAATCGATATTAAGAAATTTTATTGTAAAAAAACCATTCTTATCATGTCAATGGTATAAAATTGACTAAAAATCTTTTTTATTGTTTATTTTTTATGTAAACTTAGCTCAAGCAATACCTTCGGTGACAAAACAACCCCCCCTTAAAATCTGATCCATCAAGAAGCAGCAATAGCTTCCTAAAAACTTCATGGATCGTTTTGAAGAACTTGAATTTGACACCTTCAAAAACCTAGAATCCGAGCGCAGACTTTCCTGGACTCGTAAAAATTCTCTGTCAGAATTTGACCAAAATCCAATCACTTCTTCTAAAAAACACTTAAAGCGGGAGATAAAAAATACAATGCTACACAATTTCCAAGTCTCAAAGCTCCTGCTTACAAGTCAGCAATCAATCACGAGCTATCAAGTATAACCATAGCAAGTCACAAAATTCAATCACGATACTTTTAAAAAACAAGAACCAGGATCAAATTTTATTGGAATTCCTGTTTTGACCTGCAACTTGAGTTTCTTTCTTGGACGTCATTCCTGCATGAGCAAGAAGCCTTGCCATTATCGCTTAGGATGCACCTCGAGCTTATAATCATTGGGACGCACCTGGATCCTAACAAGGTAGGCCTTTGAAGCCTCCAAAGACTGCTGATTCATTTTTTCCACAACAGTTGACAAAACTTTTACTTCCTGAGCTCCTAAAAAAGGAGCATAATAACAATAGGACTGAGGATCTTGAGTTGTGTTCAAAATATCTTCCATCTTTTGGAAATCACGCAAAAACCCATCCTCTACTCGTACTTGAGAAGACCCAGATTCCGAAAATCTAAAATCATTCGTCAAAGGAACTTGTTCTACCGCAGAAGAAAAATCCTCCTTTGACTTAGTATTCAAAGCTATAAGCGATTTTTGAAAAGAAAGAAACAATCGAGCATTTGGCAGAACTGCATATTGGATTTGATACACAGTCCCAGGTCCACGAGATTGGATCCGAGATCCAAGAAAATGATTATGACAATTAGCGTAACTCAATCGGAAAGAATCTAAAAAAAAAAGCCACAAATCACTATTCTCAGACAGTGCTGCCAGAGAAAAATTTCTCCAATCGAGATCTGAAATCTTCTCCTGATCTGGATCTTCCTTCTTATGGAGAACAAACTGACCCTCAACAGCACTAATATCCCATTTACCCGTTCGACAACTCGAAGCCAGAAGAAAAACCAACACAATGATCAAACTACGAATACACAACACAGCAACTCTCCGCTTCGACATTCTACATCAAATCCGAAAATTTATCAACATTTATACGAATCAATTTTTTCAAATGATCACTAGCCGGGCGCTTTTTCAAAGAAAGACATAAATCTTCTTGATTTAATATGCATGCAAGCCGTAATCTTCTTCATACCTGGTCAGGCAACCTGCATGTCTGAGTGGATCAAGTTTCTCAATTCTGCTGTAGCCTCGTTTTTGGCATCGAAGCTGACTGCGTCTTTTTAAGATTAAAAGAATTTACATTTTAGGACTGATACTTATTGCGGATAAATGAGCGTTCGGATAGTTCCTCCCTAAAAAGGGCTTCCAGCAGAAACCCTTAAGCTTCTCTTCGCTGCGTGAAAATGGGTTCATTCAAGAGCTATTGTACATGAAATTTTCAATCCTATCCCAACATCGTCCTTAAAATCTGAACGCATTCGATCACTTCGATTCTATCTTCGATCGAAAAAATTCTTGCAAAGTCTCGAGTTTTCATTGGGCTCCTGAGAGCTTATTGCCAAGCTTTGACGATCAGAATGCCTCTACTAGTTCAATACCCTCATTCTAGGCTTTCAAAAATTAGGACGAACTTAAAATCAAGGTAACTTATGTCGATAGCCACAAAGATGAACCTTACTAAAATCGAAATCAACCAAGAGAAAAAGCGTCAACTTGTCACGAAAAAAGCTTCACAAGCTGTTGCAACTCTCTTGGGTGGGCACAAAAAAAGTGATACGACGAAGGCTCTGTTCTTTGATCTTTAGCCTCATACCAAAGACCCCGTGAAGCGTTGCAGTCAGGCAATTCCACTTGAACAGACTCAAAAAGAAAGAAGCTACAAATTCGAATTACACCAAACGGACGTTTCCAAGATTCCCTCGAAAAAAAAACATGCCATGTAAATTGGGAAAACTTTAGGAATCAACTACAAGCAGTTTTTATCAAATGCACGATGCTTTCTTTGCCACTTTAGAAGAATTTGAAAATGAATTCGGTCTTAAAATTGACGCCGAAAAAGAATTCCAAGAGTGCTACAGCATCGCCTCAAATACTTCTATGAGTAACTCACGACATCACAATTTTTACTTCAGTCCCAGGAAAGACTCCCTCGAATCTCTTTTTACCTCTTCTCTCAAATGGAAATCTGCTGAGTGAACTTTACTCAGCAATAGACCTTAACCCATCGCCTTTTGATCCGCTGATCTCAAGTAATGAGCCTTCGCCAAATGGTCCAACTCCTGCTTTTTTTCAGAATTACCAATGATATTGAACTCCTGACCCAGCTTTTCAAAAACCTGCAATACAGTATCGAGCTCTTCCTCGCAATGGGATGCCATATAACTCGTACGGATCATCGCACAACCCTCAGGAACGGCAGGACGCACTACCGGTGTGACAAAAACCCCTTCTTCATAAAGTCGCTGACTGAAAGCAAAGGCCATATAATCATCCCCGATGAGTATAGGGATGATCGGCGTTTGACTGCCTAATGTATTAAAGCCTAAAGCATTCAACCCATTTTTCATTTTTTCTACGTTTTTTCGTAAATTTTCTAAATGCACGGGCTCTTCTTGAACGAGCGTCAGACACTCAAGCACTGTCGCCACCGCAGCAGGCGGCATCGCCGCACTAAAAATGAAAGGACGACATTTATGCTTAATATAATGGATGAGATCCTTCTCTCCGGCAACAAAGCCCCCAATCGACGCAAAAGACTTGGAAAAAGTCCCTACCACCAAATCAGACCTTACCACTTTTCCAAAATGAAATTCCGTACCTTGACCCTTGGGCCCTAAAACCCCCAGAGCATGAGCATCATCCACATAAAACTTACATTCGTACTTAGCTGCCAATGCTGCAGCTTCTTCAAACCGAAAAATATCCCCCGACATAGAGAAAACGCCATCAGCTACAATCAAAGCACCTTGGTACTTATCTCGGCTGCGCTTCAAAACCCTTTCCAAATCATCCATATCATTATGCTTGAACTTCACTGTGTCCCCCAAGGCCACCTGAGTTCCCTCAATAATGGAAGCATGATTCTCCCGATCACTGTAAATGACGTCATTTCTACCAACTAAACAAGATAAAGCCCCCTGATTAGACAAAAACCCTGTACTAAACACGAGGCAGTCTTCTTTTTCTAAAAAAACAGCAAGTCTTTTCTCAAGTTCCTCATGCAACGAAAGATTACCATTGAGAAACCGAGACCCCGTGCACCCCGTTCCAAAAACATCTATAGCGTGCTTAGCCGCAGCGCGAACCTTAGGATGATGGGTAAAACCTAAATAATTGTTCGATCCAATCATGATCCTACGTTTACCATGAGTCACCACACTCGAACCAATAGTTGACTCAATAGGACGAAAATAAGGATAAATACCAGCCTCTTGTACACGCTTAGCATCCTCATAAATACGACACTTTTCAAAAAGATCTCTCATTAAACCCACCTACCTAAGATCACAAAGGGATCAATGTAACATTGACTGATCTGAGCGTCAAATCATGCGAGGCTGTTTTTTGCCTTAAGTGACAGGACCATTGAAGCCCCCACCCTCTCAAAAAACCCATCAGCTTGTGCAAACCCTTGTGACGAGCCTTTTAAGCACTTACCTGCCAGGCTCAAAAAATCAATCAACTCACTCTCGATGAACTTCAACGCCCGGGACCCCCCCAGGACTACACCCAAGTTTTTTTTACAAAAATCTCGCTTCAGTCAAACCAAATCCCTTCGCCACTTCATGCCAAAAAATTTCCTCTCAGAAACCTCGAATCTCCTCCCAGAAGACCTAAAACACAAACAATGCCTCTAAATCCAAATAAATATCTACGTATACTCATGCCAGCCAAAATAACTACAAACCCTGCTGTCCAAAGCCATTGTGTGCTTCTTCTTTCTGTCTTAAAAAAAATGAAATTATTGCTAACGATAGAAAATATCAGAAGATAAGAAAAAAATAGCAATTAGCGATTCTTTGTTAAATTTTACTCATAGAATTTTACTTCGAAAATGACAATGATGACAGTTAACTATCAATAGATATTAATTAGTTATATAAAAAATTATTTTAGTTTAAATATATAATATATTAGTTCAAAACTCGTCACTCTTAAAAAAATGATGGACAGATTGTAAAAATAGATTTTTGAACATCATTTAAAATTACTTTAATTTTGAATTTTTTTTAATAATTCTATGAATCAAAATTTTTCATTTGCGAAAAAGCATTAAAAACTCTGAAGAGAGAAAATAAAGGTAGAAAGTGAGCAGTTGTGTTTAGATGTTTAAGACGAACACGCACTGTCAAGTAGTGTAGATTGTATTCGCATTAAGTTCATAACAAAATAAGATGCTATAAATATTTTAACTTGAGAGTGACGAGTTTTAGTGTGCTGCGTTATAGATTTAAACTAAAGTAATTTTTATTCAGATGCTCGATATCGATTAATTAGCAACTATAGCCATTTTCGAAGCAAAAATCCATTAATGAAATTTAACTACAAATCGCCAACAGCTATTTTGCCATTTTTTTCTTCTCTTCTGATACACCTTAACTATCGTTCTACAGATAGAAATAATTTCATTTTTTGTAAGACAGAAAGAAGGAACACACAATGGCTCTTTGGATAGCTTGGTTAGCAGCAATTAATAAATTTTTCGTCCAATCAAAGAAATTTTATGTGGTTTGTAGTCGTTTTGGCTGGCATGAGTATACGTAGAGATTTGCTTGGGGTTACAAGCATTGTTCGTGTTTTAGGTCTCAATGAAAATTGCTATCATCCTCTTCTGAGGTTTTTTCACAGCTCTGCAATGAACCTTCAAAAACTTACAGAACTTTGGGTTAGTCTGACCTTGAAACTCTTTAAAAAAGTTATAGTCAATGAACGCTACTTGATTATCGGAGATGGTATCAAAATAGCAAAATCAGGCAAAAAAATGCCTGCAGTTAAAGGACTTCACCAGGTATCGTCTTCTAATACCAAGCCAGAATTTATCATGGGGCATTCCTGTCAAGCGATAGCGCTTTTAGCACAAGGGCGTGGTACTCATTTCGCTGTACCCTTAGCAAGCCGTATTCATGAAGGATTGGTGCATTCTGACATTCCTAAGCAAACGCTCTCTGAGAAGATGATTGCTCTTCTTAAATCACTGAAATTAGATCGTTCTTTTTACCTTGTGCTTGATGCCTTTTATAGTAATCGAAAGATCATTAAGGGGATCCTAGGAATGCTCGAACACTTGGTAGTGCGAATAAGAAACAATGCTGTTGCCTACTATCCGGCACCTCGTCCAGAAAAACCTTCAAGAGGAAGACCCAAGATCTATGGAGAAAAAGTGAAACTTGGGACTATATTTCAGAAACTTGATTTCTTTATAGCTGCAAAAAGCCCGATTTACGGACGCCGATTCACAAGGGAAGTGCATTGATATTAATTAAAACCATAGAGTCAAAAAAGACATCTCAGGACCAGTTCCTCGTGTATAACGTTTGAGTTTTATTTTTGCAATGCTTTCGTAAAAAATGTTTCTGCAATCGAGTATAAGCGCAAATGGTAAAAAAAGTTGATACAAGAGCACCTCTTGAAGCTGTAACAGAGTCCTCCTTGGATCTCTCTAGGAAGATCCAACAGATAGCCATAACACCTCAAGCTTTTTAAGAGGCACATTGTAAGAGTTACTCAAAAAAGACAAGAATAAGAAGAAAGTGGGAGCAGGAGTAATTTGGGTAACGCGATGCTTTTTATCCAAATGCTAGCAAAAAGAACGCAAATTCATCCCCCTTTTGCTAGCCTGCCCCCGATCCAAAGGGTACATTTAACTTGTACGCTCAAAGCAAAGAGCTAAACTGCCTCCCAAGTTTTTACTAAAACCTGATAGATTTGTGAAACAATCGCTTGCACTCACTTTATTGCAAATTTGGGGAACATACGAAATAAAAATTTTTATCGATCTCATGTTAATGCATATTTTGGTGCATCATCATCACTTCCATCGGTGTTTTA